>Ga0315298_1000721_pt1 | contig 64070 bp, 84 predicted proteins | sample WHS_1_MG_FD_203077 | JGI IMG/M metagenome (GOLD analysis project Ga0315298, IMG submission 203077) | Extremophilic microbial mat communities from Washburn Hot Springs, YNP, Wyoming, USA - WHS_1_MG | ecosystem: Environmental > Aquatic > Thermal springs > Hot (42-90C) | place: USA: Wyoming...
CATTATCCACAAAAGCCTGCAGAGCTTGACCAGGCTGATGACCCATAGATTCTACACCGCATACAATTAAGTAGCGTATATTTGGGTTCGCAACGACGTTGCAAACTATCTTCTCTATTCCTATGTTCTCCGTCTGAAGGTAGCCTGAGAGTGCGGCTCCACTCTCGACACCAGCCCTTACTAGAGCCTGCATCCAATCTGGTATCTTATCGTAGAAGGTGTGCAGCAATACACAGAGGGCTGCTGGTGAGAAGTCGTTTCCACGAAGGTAGGCTCCGTCTTCAGGTGGGTAGTCAGGTGGTGGCTTCACCTTCAGAATCTTCGCTTCAGGCATATGAGCAGCCCCTATAGGCTTCCGCTCAATATACCGTATAGAGCTCCGAAGATGACACTTCCAGCCCAAGCTATCACCATATATGTTAAGACGACCTTCCACCTCGTTATTCTTGATACGGCCAAAGCATTTGCTACATCATAGGGTTGACCCATAAGCCAAGCTAATAGCGCACCCTTTGACATACCTAGGCTCCATAGACCCTTACCTACAACGATCTCCACAAGGGTGGGTGTATAGAGTGGCCCGCCGAGTACAGAGGCTATCAAGACGCCGCCGAAACCAGTCAAGTAGCTGCCCACTATGTCGCTTGGAAGGAAGGCTTCGACGTAGCTCACAGCTATAAGCCCAATGATAAAGTATGGTAGGATCTGCTTAGCAAGGTAGCCCCCGAACTTTAGGGCGCCCAGAAGCTTTTCATCTAAAGGCTGATCTACCTCGCTAACCGTAACATCGCTCTGCCCAAACCTATGAACATCTTCCTCAACCCTCCTACCCCAAGGCATAATAGAAACGATTATACCGGCTGAGAGAGCAACAGCAATCGAGACTGCAACACGCACCCAAGCGAGCTCCCAATACAGCATATCTCCCGTAAGCAGTATAGCGAGTATGTTCGCTGAAGGCGCCATAAGAAGGAAGGTTATAGCCGGACCTATTCCAGCTCCGCTGTAGAGCACACCAGCAAAGAGCGGGACCATGGTGCAGGAGCAGACGGTAAGGAAGGGTGCTGCTGCTAGAGCTAGAATGTAGCCGGTCACCCTGCCTCTCCTCATGTAGTTTGTGACTACAGATTTGGGTATGAGCTCGTAGATTAGGCCTGCTGCTACGAAGGCGAAGAGTAGGCATATCCAGCCGTGGCTGAAGTAGTCTATCAGATAGGCGATCGGTATATACCATATCGGAAGCCCATGCAACTCCGCTACAGTCATGGTTGGTGCGAGTGAGTAGGCGGCGATCCTAGAGTAGATTAAGCCGGCTATTACAGATAGTATAAAAACTATGAGTATGCTTGCTCTGAGAAGACGCCACCCTTCTAAAGCACCCACTTTCACACGCATAGCAATCAACACTTAGGTTGGTGAAGACTCTAGCCTCTTCTTCACATACCCTATTCTAGGAAGGTTCTCCACAATACTATGGAGCCTCTCTCCAGGTATCCCTATTATGACACCCTCATCGGTGTACTCTGATCCAAAAGCTTTAGCAGCCATCCTAGCGAATTCGCAGGCGAAGGTTATGTTCAACTTACCCAGATAAGGTCTTACTGTTGATGCGGAGCAGAGCTGCCTAGGTGCAGACATCCAACTCTCAACTCTTCCGCCTGTATCAAATATGGAGGCTTGCATAACTTCGAATGCTCTTCTACCTATCGTCTCAATGATCACCACATCCGGGTCTAAGGGTGTCTTCTCTAGAGGTGAGAGGAGTGTGGCGTAGATGCTTCTCGGCTCAAGGCTGGGTAACTCCGCTATAAACCGCACCGCAGCCCTCAAGGAGCTGCAAGAAGCTTTATTCAAATAGAACTCGCCGGTCAACTCGTCCCTCGGCATATCAACCAAACCCAGTGCGGCAGCACCCCTCTTGCAGCTATGCTTATCCTCCTTCGCATAGAACACGTTACCAAGCATCGCATACTTGATCATACCACAGTAGAACATCGGCTTATCAAGCTCAGCAACACCTTGAGGAATATCTTCAGCACGGCGAATTAGGGTTACAGCTACGGGTGGGGACTTCAGACCGAGGATCTCAACCAGCTTCTTCTGCGCAGCAGCGTACTCTACTTTACTCAACTAACCTCACTTCTTAGCAGCCCTTTCTATGAACCACTTCTTCACTTCCTCGTACCTAGGCACCCTACCCTGCGAGACGATCTGATTGTTTATGATGACAGCTGGCGTAAACATGACCCTGTGCTTCGCTATCTCCTTTGGGTCCTTAACCTCCTGCACATCAGCTGAGAGCTGAAGCTCAGCCAAAGCATTGGTAACAAGCCTCTTTGTCTCTTGGCACAGGGGGCATCCTGTCCCAAGCACCTTTACAACACCTAAAATCTTGTTCTCCACCTTTCTCTCCCTCCGCTAGATAAAGCTCATATTAACGTACTTAAATATGTTACGCTAGAAAAAAAAGCACAGGTTCAATGACACTTAACACTAGATCTAGTATGTAAATGTCGGACAGCAAACATAAATTGTAGTTTGCGCTTTAAAAGAGGTGTTGAGTAGCCGCTTTGTTATTCAGTTCCACCGCGCAACTAAGGATCATTGGGACCTTCGCCTCGAAATGGATGGTGTGCTGAAGAGCTGGGCGGTGCCTAAAGAGCCGCCTTCAACAACAGGCGTTAAGAGGCTGGCTATCCAGGTAGAGGATCATGATCTGAGCTACATTGATTTTGAAGGAGTTATTCCTGAGGGAGAGTATGGTGCTGGTACTGTGGAGATTTGGGATAAGGGGACCTACATACTTGAATCAAGAAGCGAGAATGAGATCAAATTTACCCTTAAGGGTAAGAGGCTATCAGGAGGCTACGTGTTGCTAAGGCTTAGGGACAGAAACTGGCTCATCTTTAAAAGAAGAGGGTAACAAAAATTTCCATACTGTTTTCAGGCTGAAAACTAAGGTGTGATTTAAAGCCGCTACTTCGACTTCACAGCCTCCAGAAGTCTTCTACACGCCCCATATACGAAGTTAGCATAGGATAATGCCTCTTTAGCGTCTTCATCCGTATACAGTGATTCTGGCGGTAGCCCTGTCTCCTCATCACCATACATACTTGCCTCACGCTCACGTCTGAGCTTCCTAGACATAGATGCGATCTTCGGAATCTTTTCCCTGAACCACTCTTGGAAGCGATCCCTATACTGCATAAGTATTGGCCCTACATCATGCCACTTTGGAGGCTCTATGCCGACTACTCTCAACGCTGCTTTTAGCGAGAGTTCAACAACTTCTTGGCTCTGCCTCATAACGTAAGGGTAGTTTCCGCGCTGCAAGGCTTCTTCTGCGTGCTTCAGCCTCTCGCCAGCCTGGTTTAGATATGATTCAGCCATCCCTAGGTTATTCAATAGTAATCACCTCTCCGAACTCATACCTATCTTTGAGGACCCAATACCATCTTCTACCAAGCTTCACCCTTCTTGCACCCAACTCATTCAGCTTTTTCCGCAGCCTATCTAAGACCCCCTTGAAGAAGCCTTCTCGGTCAAAGAGTATTACAGCATCATCCACCATGTCGAGGTATAGTGGGGAGAGCTTTCTAGCTTCTTCCAACGTCTTCATCATCGGAGAGAATGTTATGTAGAGCCCCTCATCCCAGAGCCTCTTTAAATCGCCCTCCGTAAGCGCCTCAACCTCTTCAAATAACTCCTGCCTCCTAAGCCTGCTTTTAGGTAGCGTATCAACGACTATCAGCAGATCTATATCGCTATCTCTACGCATCTCGCCGCGTGCAAGCGAACCGTAAACGACTACAGAAACCAGCTTCTCCCCAAAGTGACTCTTAAGCGCCTCAAGAAGCTTATTCAGCAGACTGTTATACGGCTCCGAGAAGCTCAACTTTATACTACTATTCCTCCCCTTTGCTTAAAAACTTTCCACGTAATCTGTTTGCTGCAAAATCGGCTCAACTATAAGGAGGTTGTCTGATTGCGCCTGTTTGAGAAGTTTGGTGTGGTTATTGTAGTGTGTAGGTGGCGAGCATCTTGAGGCGTAGAAGAAATTATAAGGCTGTGTGGAGTGATAGAGGGTTAATGGGATGAGGAGAGCTTGACCTGCTCTGATGATGAGATGCACCTCCTCCAACCTCCTCAGCGTAATGGGTAAGCTCACTCAAGTCCGCAGTCGCCATCAGCAGAAGAGCAAAAACACAGATTCTAACGCTCAGAAAAGTGCTCAAACACCCTATTTAGCATCGAGATTTGCACGTCAATCCTGTTAGCCAATAGGGAACGATTAAATCCTGTGTTAGTGTATAAACGTGGGTAGCGTTATTGAGTACTGAGCTTGCAGCTGAGGTTAGCGATGCTGCGTCGCTCAAACTACCATCCGCTGAAGAGTTGAGGAGGCTTCAGAAGCATTATGTGCAGTTCAGATACCCAAATGCACGCCTATCAGAGTACACGAGAGAGGAGGCTCTGAAGGCAGTTGAGGTAGGTAGGAGGGTTGTGGATGAGGTCAAAAGAGAGATTTATGGAGGAGGCGTTTGATAGGTACCTAGATGGTCTTAAAGGGGAGGAACTCACACTAATCCTCTTCGGATCTAGGGCTAGAGGTGAGCAGACAGCTCTCAGCGACTACGATCTATTCGTCATCAAGAAGCGTGGAACTACATCTCAAGGAAGGGTGTGAAGTTTCCGAAGCGAGCAACTTAAAATGAGCATGGTGCTGTTAATGTTGCGTGTCAAAGACCTCACCATACTCCCCTTGAACGATTTACCTAGCGTAGACCTTAATTACGCTTACAACCTCTATAAAAGTAGGCTTTGTGGCTACCTAGAGGTTAAGGTTTCAGATCAGCATTTAGATATTGAGGGCTTTGCCTATAGACTCACAAAGTTCGGTAGGCAGTATCTTGCAGACGCCATGATTGAAGAGGGGTTAAGGCTTAAAGGCGAAGGAATCCTCATCTTGCTAACATCTTCAGACATCTACACGGCTGGTGTGAACTATGTGTTTGGGTTGGCTGTAAAGGGTTGCGCAGTGGTTTCTAAGGCGAGAATAGATCCAGCCTTCTGGAGAGGCATAGATGAGGTTTACGCATACACATCTAAGGGTAGACTCTTCTTCGAAAAGCAGTATGGGAAGGTTCTCCTACATGAGGCTGGGCACACCCTAGGGCTACCGCACTGCTCAAACGAGTCTTGTGTGATGCTCTTCTCCAACTCCCCTCTCGAGTTATATCGGAAGGGTGAGTGGTTCTGCCAACCCTGCTTAGAGAAGCTGAGATCTGCGCTAGGTAGATGAATTACCTTTTAAAAGATGGGGGTGCTACTAAGTTGGGTGGTTTGTTTGAGGGTTGTATCGTTCGATCTAGACGGCACTCTTGTGGACTACAGCTTTGTTGATGCTGTGTGGTTTGAAGGCGTCCCCACACTTCTAGCTAACGCTAGGGGCCTATCTTTTGATGAGGCGCTTAAGTTGGTTAATGATGAGTATGATAAGGTTGGTCCTAGTAGGCTTGAGTGGTATGATCTGGGCTACTGGTTAACTAAGTTCGGGTTAAGGGAGGAGCCTAATCGGCTACTGCATCGATTCAAAGATAGGTTGAGGCTCTACCCCGATACGCTCCCAGCCCTCAACAAGCTATGTAGAACGGGCTTTACCTTAATCATAATAACTAGCGCTACTCGCGCCTTCATCGACATAACACTCACATACACAAACCTAGCACCCTTTATAACCAGAGTCTTCTCCACAACCTCTGACTTTGGTAAGGCGGGCAAGGATGAAGAAGTCTACCTAAGTGTGCTTGCTGAGCTCAACCTAAAGCCCTCAGACCTCTACCACATAGGAGACAGCAGAGTCTTCGACTTCGAGATCCCTAGGAGAGTTGGTGTGAAGGCCTATCTTCTGGATAGAAGCGGGAAAGAGAGAGGCGAATTTGTAGTAGGAAGTCTAGAGGAGTTCACCACAAGGATCACTTGATCTTCTCTACATCACTATATGCTCTTACTGTCAGATAGGGTGCACCATCTCTTCCTACTTGGCTTGCCACACCCCTGAGTAGGAGCCGCTCACCCGGGCTTATGTTGAGCAGCTTTTCGTGAAGCTCTCGCCAAGCGTTCAGCCTAATCTCTCCAGTTTCGTCGCCAACGATCAACTCAGTTTTCTTAACGCTAGCCCCCTCTTTCGTATAGATGTCTTGAGTAGATGGTTTGGTTAAGGCGATCACCTTAAGGAAGAGGTGATCAGATCCGCCTTTGACATCTTTGACCTTGACGAGTAGGTCTGCGGTCTTTGGTATGGTGCTTTCATCCTCCCGTACTATTCTCAAATCTGAGGCTGTGGAGAGTACGGATCGCTGCGAAGCTACTTCAACAAGCGCATCATAAGGTATTTCTTTAATAATCTGCAGCGCCTCACCCTTAACTGAATAGGGTGCCGCTTGTCTTGATTCATCGAGTAGCAGTATGATCGCTACGCCATTTTCTTGAGTATGTGAGCCCTTTGAGACCAGTCTAAGAACCCTTCGGCTAACTTCTAACTCGTAGGGTATGATGGTTGTCGCTTCATCTCCGTGTAGCTCGACTTCTCCGTTGGGTAGGGTCTTAGAGCGCACGCCAGCTATCAGCACACCTTCGCCAGCCCTTATCTTACTTGAAATTTCTGGGCTGATGTCCCAGAGTACAACCCTTACTCTCCGCTCACCCCTCCCTTTAAGGTAGAATTGTGTTACGCTCCCTGTACCCTCTTTTCTTGGGAACTCCGAATGCTTGGGTTCAGAATCGACTACACCTTTGATTACGAGGTTCCGTTCAGCACCCCTTACATCTGCAACATCTCGACTAATCCCATTCAGAGTTATGAAGCCCTCGTCTTCAACTAGAGTCTCGATGTAGCCCTTGCGGCCTACGTGCAGCACTGGTTTACCATCTAACCCGGCTCTGACATACCCCTTCACGACCTTAATTAGGCTGCCTGCTTTTATCGAAAGCCGCTCCGAGCTTTCAGCAGCTTCATCCCATAATGTTACTGGCAAGAAGGATTCTTTATCAAATATCACTATACGCCTATATCTCCCAGTCGTACCGTCCCTTCTACTATAAATTTTAGTCGCATATGCTGATAGAACACAGCCTCTGACCGTTGCTTCTGACAACCCTATCTGAACCGCACTTGGGGTTAGTTCAACACCACCGCTCTCCACTTTCTCCTCAAGAGCCACACCCAGCTCAGAGGCTATGAGCCAGCAAGCTCCAGCATCACTAAGGTATCCTGCGCCTATTTGCCGCTTCTTCTCCTCTATAAGCCTGCTTAACTCTTCTTCACTCAGATCTCTCCTCTGACTGAGTATCTTTGCTTTTAACGCCTCGGCGTCAGGCATCTCTACAGCCTCTAACTCTACTCTGGTAAGTTGCTTATGCACTTAACCTATTCGCTTCCTTCTGAAAAATTGAAGCAGATCATAGTGCTCTTTTGTGCACCGAAGGCTGCACATCTACGATTAAGGCTCCACTTCACAAATATCCTAGCAGTTTTAGTAAGAGCTGGGCTGCAAGTACCCACATTATGAGACCGAGTCCGGATCTTATCGCGCCAGCTTTGAACCTCATGCTGGTTTTTGCTCCAAGAATTCCACCAATAAAAACACCAATGCTTGTCACTGAAATTAGAAGGATATCCAGGCTGTGGAATGCTGCGTGGCCTAATATACCGGAAAGTGCTGAGAAGGATATAATCAGATGCGAGGACCCAGCCGCGAACTTTGTCGGATACTTGCAGACGTAGACAATAAAAGGAACTATAAATACACCGCCGCCAACTCCTAGCAGTCCGGAGATAAATCCGACTCCGAAACTGAAAAGCACGATAAGCACATGCGTGGCAATTGGCAGGCCTTCCGGAGGCTTTTCTTCACCCTTTTTCTTTTCCCAATAACTATAGATCATTCTCGCTCCGAGACCGAGCAGGAAAATCACGAATAACCACATCAAAACGGTGGTATTAACAAATTTGGCTAAAGCTCCTCCTACAAAGGCTCCGACGCAGATACCTGGAACGTATAGGAATGACATTCTGAAGTCAATCATCTTGTGACGGTAGAAGATATAGCCCGCAGACACAGATGTTATCAGATTCAACACCAAAGAGGTGGAGGTGGCGATAAGGCCAGCGTAACCGAGAACGAGTAGCAAAGGCGAGTATACTGACCCGCCGCCTTGCCCAAACATCGAGAACACGAAAGCTATTAGAAAGCTAAAGATGACTGCGAGGAGAAGCACAATATTGGCATCCATATGTTGATCACTTATTGCATTCCTTAATTTTGGGCGCTCTGCTTAATGTTTGAGATATGTAGATGCCATTACGATTGGTAATAGATTTGTTGCAGTAGCTAGGAAATTTATGTCGGATACTTTTGAACTGGAGCATATGAGGTCTTGTATCACCTATTAGACCTCTATTTCCACACATCGAATATTGTATTGACTACGTATTCACCTTCGTATTTTGAGCATGGTATACATACCTTTTCTCCATCGACTATACGTAGATACCTCTCGAAGACGTATTCACCACATTTTGAACATTTGGCAGTTTTGAAGATAGATCTTGGCCTCCTAAACGTGAAATCAGATAACTTCTCAACCTTGAACATTTCTTCATCAGAAGCCTCTAAAACGACTTTAACACTCTTCTCTGTAACCTCGGAAGGAATCTGTGAGGGCTCCACACCTCTCCTACGGTAGGCAAAGAACTCTTCTTTAGTTAGCTTATCGTAGAACTCAGTTTTGACCGACACTCGCACAGCTCCTTTTCCCGGCTTATATAAGATGAAGGCGAATTTCCCATAATTCAACCGCTCCATCAGAAGCTTACCATACGTGCATCCAGTAGCAGCTTGTATACCATCTATCATACAAGTCTGAGGATGCCCTATACCCATCTCCGAAAGGGCGAACATCCCATGATCTTTCTCCCTTTCCACCCCAAGTGTCACCATCGCTAGCCTTCCCATTCTATACCCCATCGGCATCAAAGGGCATCGGTGACCGTGAAAATCCCAAGTCCATGACGGTAAATCAGACAATGACATCATCCATCAAGTAATTTAGTATGTATTCACATATTTAAATATATCTATATCCGCCCTAACTACTTATATAGCCTAAGGGTTGAAGGATTGTGAAGGTGCTCTCTGATGAAGGTTCCGAAGGAGATAAATACATACTGCAAGAAGTGTAACAAATATACTACCCACTCCATTACGCTTTACAAGAAGGGGAAAGAGCGAAGTACATCTCTTGGTGCTAGAAGGCATGCTGAAGATAAAAAAGGGTATGGTGGGCAGAAGTTCCCTGAACTCAAAAGAACAGCGAAAACGACAAAGAAGCAGACACTAAAATTAAAGTGCAAAGTGTGCGGTAGGCAAACCATGAAACAGGGCATCAGGCTAAGAAAACTTGAGATAGCAGCGTAGGTGCGTGATATGGCTAAAAGGGAGAGAATTCAGCTACCTAAACCAAGGAGCAGCTTTCTTTTGGTTCAGTGCTCGAATTGTGGTAACGAGCAAGTAGTCTTTTCGCATGTGAATATGTTTGTTAAGTGTAATGGCTGCGGAGCGCCTTTAGCGCATAATACTGGGGGAAAAGGTAAGATACTGGGCACCATATTGAAGAGGATAGATTAGCGCTTGAGGATTGTGGTTTAATATGGTTAAAGAAGAGTTTGAGGTTCAGGAGGGACTCTTCTATACAAGAGAGCATGAATGGGTTAAGATTATTGAAGACAAGAGGGCGCTCGTTGGTATAACTGATTATGCAGCGAAGATGCTGCGGGACATCGTCTACATTACACTACCCGTAGTTGGCACATCGATTAAAGCAGGGGAGGTCTTAGGTTCTGTAGAATCAGTTAAAGCTGTTTCAGACATCTATACGCCTCTATCAGGTGTTGTCATAAGAGTTAATGATATGCTTAATACTGCGCCTGAGTTGATTTCGCAATCACCCTACGGTGAGGGGTGGATAGTTGAGATAGAGCCTTCGAATCTAGAGGAGATTAAGAGCTTATGTAATGCATCAGACTATGCTGCTTACATAAAAGAGTTGAGTAAAAAAGAGAGTTAAGATGAACCTAAAGAAGGATAAGATAGGTTTCATAGTTAATCCCATAGCTGGGATAGGTGGTAGGGTAGGGCTGAAAGGTTCAGATGGGTTAGATATCGTGGAAAGAGCCTTCCAGTTAGGTGCGAGACCAGCAGCCCCGCAAAGAGCCAAAGAATTCCTGAGCGAGCTTAGGAGGCTAGACTTCAAATCGCAGCTAGTGGGTTATGACGGAAAGATGGGGGGAGATGAGGCTAAAGAGATAGGAATTGACTTTAAGGCTTTATCTTCGGTAAATCGCTCTAAGACTACTGCTGAGGATACAAAGCGTGCTGTAAAAGATTGTATAAATGAAGGCGTTGGCTTGATTGTTTTTGTAGGCGGGGATGGCACAGCAAGAGATGTTCTAGATGCTATCAAAGAGGGCGTGCCAGTGATAGGTGTGCCTTCTGGTGTTAAGATGTATTCAGCTGTCTTCGCAGCTACACCAAGAGCCGCTGCTAGATTGGTTTACGAGTACCTTAGAGGTAGAGTAGCGGCTAGGTTAAGTGAGGTTCTTGATGTTGATGAGGAGAAGTATAGGTTAGGTGCGCTTTCGATCAAACTCTATGGTTATCTCCTAACATTATCAGACCCCATCCTTCTACAAGCTTCTAAGATGCCTACTGTAATTACTGAAGACGAATTGGAAAATCAAAAGGCGATAGCGAGGAGAGTTGTCCAAGATATGGTTGATGATGTGATCTACATACTTGGCTCCGGCACAACAACTAAAGCTGTAGCAGATCTACTTGGGCTACCTAAAACACTTCTCGGAGTTGATGTGATAAAGAAAGATAGAGTTATAGTTAAAGATTCTAATGAGGCGCAGACTCTTGAGGCGATAAAAGGGAAGAAGGCTAGAATAATCGTTTCGCCTATAGGGCGCCAAGGCTACATCTTCGGGAGAGGAAACCAGCAGATAAGCCCAGAAGTTATAAAGTTAGTTGGTAAAAGCGGTATAACAGTTGTAGCTACTAGAGGAAAGATATCTAAACTGGACTCCTTAAGGGTTGATACAGGGGATCCTCAGCTAGACCAAGAGCTTGAAGGATACTATAAAGTCATAATTGACTACAACGAGAGCCAAGTCATAAGGTGCATTGCATAAAGTTATAAAACCATCAGATTTAACTGTATGGCTAGGCGCATAATTGGTTGGCGGATCTAAGACATTCTCTTAAAGAAGCTTTAAAGTCTATTCGCAGACCAACAGTAAGTTCTAGAACTATCTTACTCACCCTAGCTTTGATAGCGGTCTTCTCGATCGCACTATCTCTCAGAATATACCCAGCGAAGTATGGTTACTACTTACATGAGTATGACCCCTACTTTGATTACTATGCAACAAACTATTTGGTAGAGGGGGTTAAAGAGAGAGGTCTGATTAGCTTTGCTGACTATTTTGCGTGGAGGGATTATAGCACATGGTTCCCGGAAGGTAGGGATGTTGCTTCAAGCTCCCAAGTTGGATTGCACTTCGCAGGAGCGGGTCTCTACCTAATAGCAACTGAAATATTCAGCATCGAGATAAGTCTCTACGACTTCTTGGTGATTCTACCAGTATTCCTAGGTGCATTTACTACTCTTATTATGTTTCTGCTTGTTAAAAGGATGGCTGGTGCTGGCGGTGGGCTCCTCGCAGCTCTCCTATTTGCTACCTCGCCTCCACTCCTTCTGCGGGGAAGCCTAGGTTGGTTTAAGTCAGAGCCTCTTGCGCTCTTCCTAGCACTCGCAGCCATCTACCTTTACCTCACAATCTATGATTCGAAGGTTAAGATGAACGGAGTTATGTGGAGGGCTAGTTTGGCTGGTATACTGCTTGGCTATGCGAACACCTGTTGGGGAGGTTCTCAATATTTCGGTATAGTATTTGGACTCTTTTTCATAATAGCAGCTCTTCTGAAATTCGACTTAGAGAAGACAGCGTATGCTGGAGGACTTCTTGTTGCTTTTAATATGATCCTTAGCTCTATCTTCCCAAGACCCAGCCCAGCATACATCTTGAATCCTATAGGTATACTGCTCATCTTAGGGTACCTTTACAGCCTCATAGCTTATAGACTTGCTTCGACCCAAGAAAAAGTCTTCATAAGGAGCTCTTTAAAAGCAGTATTTACGCTACTACTGGCTGGTCTACTCGTGGTAAGTTTTGGTGCGATTTCAGCCGTCAGCGCTAGGTACTATACGGTAGTCTACCCCTTCCAGAGGACAGCCAACCCACTTATCGAATCTGTGGCTGAACACTTTGTGCCTACACATATAGAATACTTTAAGGCCTATGGCGTGCTCATGTTCTTAGCGCTCTTTGGGGTTTATGTTGCGTTTAGGCGCAGAAGTCCAGCTGCTGTTTTAGCTCTGATCTTAGGTATATCAGGCGTCTATATCGCATCCTCTTTCTCTCGACTTATGGTTTATTCAACCTTAGCTCTAGTGGTTCTAGCAACTATAGGTCTGGTCGAGTTATCCTCCTCCGTCTTAAAATCTCATAAGACTACCAGCAAGAAAGCTCTTCTACATGAGGTTAGGAGTGATGTTAAGATAGCCTACTCCATCTTCCTTGTGTTTCTAATAACTCTCCCTATGGTTTACCCTATCGGCTCCAGTTGGCGAGATATAGCTGATTCACCTGTAAGCATAGCGAACGCTGGTACAAATTACAAACTTGAACTTCCAGATTGGCGTGAGGCCTTAGCTTGGATCAAAGATAATACTCCTGAAGATGCTGTTGTAATCGCTTGGTGGGATTACGGGTACTGGATAACTGTTATGGGGAACAGAACAACTTTAGCGGATAACGCCACCATAAACTCAACTAAGATCGCTCAGATAGCTCGCCTATTTATGTCGAACGAGACTCAAGCAGCATCGATCCTTAAGAACATGCTTCGTGACCCCAAGGATCCCAGTAGGTTAAGACCAGGCTATATAGTAGCCTTCGTCGCTGGGCAGAAGCTATCAACACAAGGCTTCGACTACTATATACTAGGTGGCGGGGGAGATGAGAGCAAGAAGCAGTGGTTCATACGGATAGGTGGACTAAACATGACCCAATTCCTTTACGCGGATGAATTTACACCCAAACCATACTTCTGGGAGAATACGATATTAGGTAAGATGTGGCCCTTTGAGTTCCTACAGTTCGTTGACAGATCAGGTAGGCCGCAGACTTCAGAGTATAAACCAGGCTACATCGCGCTTTACACTAAGCAGCTGAAGTATACTGAGGAAGGCGACTTGCTAAAGCTCGTCTTCAAATCTTCCAGTCTAGACAATCCTTCTGAAGGTGTGTTTGCTGCGGTTCTGATATACGAAGTGCATCTTTAGGTTTCTGCTGGTTTAGGGTTCTTGTAGCGCTCAATCAGCCTATATGTAGCATATTTATCTTCGAGTGAGAACTTTGGAGGATGAGGGTAGACGGTTTCGCTTCCACATTTGCTACAGGTCTTTGATAATGTGTAGGTTTGGCACCGCTCACATTTACGGAGAAGCTTACCCATAGACTCATCAACTCCTGCTGAATGAGAAGAATGCGTCGTTCTTTTGAAGAATGGTCTTAGCTTTATTGATTGCCGCGTCTAGTGTTCTCTCAGCCACCTTATAGTTTTCCGCTGTAACAGTTATCATATATTTTGACGCTGCGAGGTAAGTTATCTTCACATCAGCCCCACCGCTCTTAACCTTCTCAGCCACATCCAATGCTTCTTTGATTATATCTATTCCATCAGGACTCAAAGATCGAGCTTCAATAACGCCCTTTATGCTGACAGTGGGAGGTGTTATCTTTTCTCTAGCAACCTGCTCCAAGGCGGTAATATATTCGGGAGGTAAGTTCAACCCTTCAAAGGCCTTTACCCCTTTAGTGACCAAGGCTTCTAAGGCTTCGTATAGATCATCATATTCTCTGAGTATAGCCTCCTCATATTTTGCTTCCTCTTCTTGATTTAAGTTAAGCCTTACCTTGACTGTATTGAACACATTTCTGGCTTTCTCAAACCGTTTAATCTGAAGCATCTTAGCCCTTCTTTCTTCGTCAGTAACCTGCCTTAAAGAAAGGTCCACTTCATACCTAACCTTGTTTACTCTTATCACCTTAAGAACCAGCTTCTGCTTCTCCTGCACATATCTACTGATATTCCTAACCCAACCTGATGATATCTCTGAAATATGCAGGAAACCTCTTAAGCCCTCGTATTCATCTAAAGTTACGTAAACACCGTGCGGCGTTATGTTGGTTATGGTAGCGTAGACTAGCTCTCCTTCTTCAGGCAGATTTCGCGCTGCTTCCAAGTATAGAGCCTCCAGCACCTACTCTACTAATATAGTACTTGAACCTTGCCCCATTTCTGGTGATGATAAGGCTGATATAACTGTGCAAAGAAGTTTCTGCTGTTGGCTGGTGTGAAGACGGTACCTGAGGTCGCCATAGCAACACTTGACGGTAGAGCATACTTCTTTATGTCAAGTTTACTAAAGAGCATGGGAATACCGTTCAAAAGCCTTACGCCAAACGAGCAGATAGATAAGCACGTTAAACTCGTTTTGTCTACTAGGAAAGAACGCCCTCTGATACCTTTTGATCCAGTATTATGTGTCGAAGATTTAGATGGCGAGCTGGCAACGGCTAAGATCCTCTATATGGTGAAGAAGAATGTTGGTGAATCTGTGTATATCGTTGGCATCGATCCTGGCGTGAGGATAGGGATCTCAGCCTTCTACCTAGGTGATGAAGTGTATAGTTGTGTAGCTTATTCTACTGTTAGGGCTGCGAATATAGTTTCAAAGCTTCTGAGAAGCGCCCCGACTAAGAAGAAGATAGTGAGGATAGGTGATGGTAATATAGATGTTGCTTTAAAAATAGCTGAGACACTAGTAGAGGAGTTTGGAAAGCAGATTCGAATAGAGATAGTTGATGAAGCTGGCACAACTTCTTTAGCTAAAAGCAAGCCAAATAAACGGAGTGTAAAAGATCTTAGATCTGCTAGACTTATAGCGCTGCGGCGAGGAAGAGAACTTACACCTAATCTTCTTAAGAGTTATGGGAAGTAGGAGGCTCGCAACGCTTCAACGGCGTAGTCATAAACCTTTGAAGGATCGATGAGACCCTGTTCACATACGATCTTTGTTACTAAATCTGCTGGTGTTACATCAAAGTAGATGTTTCTAGCCATAAGATTCTTTGAACCCTTATAAACTTGTGTAGGAGACCGCTCTTCCAAAGTAGGTTTTGTAAAGAGTGTTCTAACGCTAATCTTCAGTGTCTCAGCTGCGACGTAAAATGGTATATTAGCTCGGTGAGCTGCTAGAGCAAGTAGATATGTTCCTATCTTATTGATTACTGAACCGTCAGCTGAGATAGCATCTGCCCCTGTGATCGCTAGATCTACTTCTTTGGTGAAGTGCCCTATAGAGGCGTCTGTTATGATAAACACCTTGCAACCGCTTTTAGCTAGCGTCTTAGCCATACTCCTGCCTTCGCAGAGAGGCCTTGATTCTGTGACATATACCTCCAACCTATTTTGTGAAGATGCTTTCTTGAGTGCTTCAAGGATGGTGTTACTGAAGCTATGTGTCAATACTTTTGAAGTATCTTTAACCAAGTTTACGGTGTTTTCAACACATCTCTTGAACGCTTCATCCTTGGCCCCAAGCCACTCTTTAACTTCACGTCTTAAGGTCTCTTTAAGAGCTTCTAGATCTAGGTTTCTGCTGTAACCTTCTATGACGCGCCCAAGAAGATATGCTACAACGTTCTCTATGGCAAGCATACTTGGTCTTGTGCCAGCTAACTCTTTTGAGTAAAACTTAAGGAAGGATATGTAGTCACCTACTCCACCTTTTTTGAATGAATCTGACGCATCTTGAATAACCATAGCTGCTTTAGCAGCTAGCCAACTTGATCCATGTGTTAGATCATCCTCTATTTCTTTTAAACGGCTGCGCAACCTCTTGTTCATCTTGTAGGTGCGGGGCTTAACCCTCTCTAACGCATCTGCTAAACGAGGCACAGTCTTATACTGCTTGATCTCATTGGGTTTAACCCAAACGTAGGTTTCGTGCTCCCAGTCCAACCTTATCCTGCTTGTAGGCGCCTTAAAGAGGAAGGGGTGGACTAGCCATAACACATCCTTCTCTCTATCGTAAGCTGGCAGAGGCTCACCTATCTTCAGAAGCGCCTCTCTACCTATCTTTAACCCCGTTTCTTCCTCCACCTCCTTAAGAGCAGTATCTAAAGGCTGCTCATCCTCCTCAACATACCCGCTTACACCAGCCCAAGAACCTTGGTAACTACCAACTTTAGCACTCCTCCTCAGAATAAGGATCTTACCACGATAAGTTAGGAACGAAGTGGCTACAGATCTTACTATCAACACCACTACTAACCTAGTCATAGGATTATGTAGCATAAAAAACCTGTGCCTTCGCTTATCTTTCTAGATGAAAAATGTAGGTTATAGCTATATTGAATAGACGTTAGGCACCTTGAGTCCAGTAGGTTGATCAACCGCCTTTAAAATCAAATCTTATATCTGGCTCTTGACCCAGATTCTAACTAGGCTTCTATGATAACCAAGAGCAAAATAATGAACGCGCTTTCTACCGTAGTTGACCCAGAAGTAGGCTTAAGCATCGTTGAACTCGGGATGGTCAAAGATATCAAGATAGAGGATGGCAAAGTCAAGTTACTTATCGCTCTAACGGTGCCGAGCTGCCCATTAGCTAACACCATAAAGAGAGACGTTGAAAAGGCCGTAAGTAATTTGGATGGCGTCCAGAGCGTTGCTGTAGATACTACATCCATGAGCCAAGAAGAGCTGAATAAGCTCAGAGAAAGACTTCAAGAAAAGTTTGGCAAAAAGGCTGCTTCTACTGGCATAGAGAAACTAGATAAAAAGAACATAGCACACATAATAGCGGTTGTATCAGGTAAAGGCGGGGTAGGTAAATCATCTGTCTCAGCCTTACTTGCAACAGAGCTTAGAAGAATGGGTTACGAAGTTGGAGTGCTGGATGCGGACGTGACTGGACCGAGCATAGCTAAGATCTTCAACCTAGATGAGAGACCCAAAATAGGGCAAAAAGGTATAATACCACCCACAACAAAAAGCGGAATAAAGGCTATTTCGGTAAACCTGCTCTTAGACAACCCAGAGCAGGCTGTTGTTTGGAGAGGACCTATTGTAAGTAATGTGATAAAGCAACTCTACTCTGAGGTGGATTGGGGTGATCTACACTTCCTCATAATCGATCTTCCCCCAGGCACAAGCGACGCACCCCTAACAGTTTACCAATCCATACCTATCGATGGGGTTGTAGTAATAAGCACACCACAAGATCTAGCTTTGATGATAGTTGCAAAAGCGGTTAACATGGCTAAGACGATAAATGTGCCTGTGCTTGGTCTTATCGAAAACATGGGCTACTTAATCTGCCCACACTGCAGCCAAAGAATCAACCTATTTGGTGAATCAAAAGGTGAAAAGGCGGCAAAGAGATTTAACATACCGTTTCTCGGAGTGATTCCTCTTGACCCTGAGTTGGTCAAAATGGCGGATAAGGGGCGTATAGAAGACTATCAAAGCGAAGCCTTCACCGAAGTAGCTACAAACTTCAAGGATACTGTTCTGAAGAACTTAGTAGATACATCTCCTATCGGTTGGAAGAGCGCGTCCTAAGTCATTAAAGCTTATTACCTAATCTAAAATTCATCAACTTAAAGTAGTTATGGCAATAACCATAAATAATGGTTCATCCTATCCTATAACGGTTAGCTTGGATACAATTAATACTAAAGTTAAGTTTAGCAAAAGTAGAAGAATAGCGGCTATAGCGGTCTTCGCAGCTGTTGCCGCGGTAATAAGACTGCAGAGCAAAGTTTTGAGCCTACCCTTCCCTCTTATGCCAGCTTTAAAGCTTGAGATCTGGGAGATTCCTGTCGCACTAGGGTTACTACTTTACGGGCCTAGTGTTGGGTTTAGTGCTGGTGTGGTGGTCTTAGGCATAGGTCTTACGATTGGCAGTAATCCAACAGGTCAAGTATATAATTTCGTGGCCTTCTCGAGTATGCTAATTGGTATGCTGTTAGCCAACAAGCTTTATTCACGCAGCAAAAGATTCAGTCTAAGAGGTAGCCTGCTAACTTCTGCAATAGGTGGTATAATATTCAGAGTAGCTGTTATGGTTCCCTTTATGTTGGTTCTGCTACCGCTACCCCCACCTGTAGGCTTCAATTTACCGCTCTGGAGCAACCCTCTACTACTTAGAAGCTGGGCGATAGCGCTCATTCTATTTAACTCACTGGTAGCAGCATACACCATACCTCTATCGTATGTGATTGAAGAGGCTTTAGTCAAAAGGTTGACGCCCTTGACTTGGATACGCTTACCCCTTCTAAGGCTTCAAGCCTTAGGAAGCAAAGAGTCTAAATAGTAAGGATGGTAGCTAAAAAGGGTCTTAACACACATATACTTCCTCATCTATACTGATATCGATCTGTAGGTGTACTTAGCCGATATCAAACTAAATAATTTAACACGCTTCCTACGGGGATACAGGAGGACAGCAGTTTTCGCAGTCACGCCGCAATGTAACTGTAGATGCCTTATGTGTGGTATGTGGGAGAAGCCTAAGCAGCATATCTCTTTATCTTATGCCAAACAGATTATTGATTTTCTCGCAGAGAGGCGTTTTCTAATACTTTACTTAACAGGCGGCGAACCTACCCTCCACCCAAATATATGCGAAATCGTTAGATACGCTTCATCTAAAGGTCTGATAACTACTATGACCACCAACGGAACCGCACCACAGAAGACCATGAAGAGGTTGAAGGAGAGTGGGCTTCAAAGCATAAGCGTCTCTTTAGATCACTACGACCCACACCGCTGCGAATCCATCAGAGGTGTTAAAGGAATTATGCGGAAACAGATCAACACCCTCCTCTACGCAAACACATTAGGTCTAAGACCATACGCTCTTACATACCTTGGACCAGAGATTGCTAGGGATGGTGTTGCGAAACTTATCAGCTATGTGAATAAATTGGGGCTACCTTGGGGCTTCTGCTACCCTACAGACGCAAGAAACTCGTTTACACTGAAGGCCGAGGCTCAAAGGCAAGCCGATCTATTAAATGCTCTACATACCATATTGTACCTAAAGAAGAGTCATCTAGGAAGAATTACTAACACTTTAGCTTACATAGAGGATGCTATACTTCATACTGAAAATAAGCCGACAAAATACTCTTGCTTAGCCGGATATACCGTGGTTTATGTAGATTGGTTCGGTGATGTCTACCCCTGCTTTATGAGGAAGAAGATGTTTAACATATTTGATGAAGAAGAGAAGTTTAAGAGATTTAACTGCGATCTCTGCTTAGCAAACTGCTTCCGAGAGCCATCCTACCTAGCTAAACTGTCTTTAGCATTCGCCCTTAAAGAGACCTTCAGCTAAGCAGCTCAACTTGATCACCAGCATCAAAAATTTTAACATAGACTCCGATAAACTAAATAGAATACGATAGATTGTATGCTGACGCCAAGAGCAGCAGCTAATCTAAGCGCAAATCTGCAGAGAAGAGCATTAACTTACCTTGAAGTCTGTAGAAACCTAGAGGAAGCAGCAACCGCAGCCAAAAACCTAAAACAGTATATGGGGAGAGGAGACGGTAGAAGAAGCGGTTCGACGCTTATAGCGCTAGGTGTAGCGTTGATAGCGTTCCCAGACCCAACGATTTCAGATGTGTTAGGTTCGGCGCTCGTAGCAGCAGGGCTGCTCAAGAGGAAGATGAGGAAGATCGGTGTAAGGGATGTATATGAGGAGATGCGTCAAGCGGTGAGCTACCTAAAAGATATCAAAGAACAATGCAGATAAACACAGCACTCTGAATTAGGTAAGATGCTTAGAGCGTTCAATAGATAGAGTCTTCACACCATTAGATCTTTGTAGCTATTTTACTATCCTCAACACTCAGCGGGCAACAGTTTATACGCTCTGCAGCAAATCTATAAAATGCGGTGCTGATGACGAAGATTATGCGTTGGATGAGCGAGACCGAAGACTCATTCAGGAAACCAGACAAAAGTTGCCTTACATCACTAATGGTATGAAACGCCAGCGTACTTTTTTCATATATTCGTTGTATGCAGCTCCGTATGTTTTAATCAAATAGTCCTCCTCTTTTCTCGCAACTTCATTTAAGACTATTACGTTTAAAATAGCGAAGAGTAGAAACAATAGAGATTGTAATAAAAAGGAGACCCCGAATGCCATCAAAATATTGGATGAATAGTGAGGGTGGCGAATATGTTCATATACTCCCTTCGTTACCAGTATCCCTTTGTATATTTCATCTTTTAACTTGCGCCATTTGATAAAGAGGATAGAACCAACAAAGAAAAATACACCCCCGACCGACCAAGCCACAATATTAGGAAGCTGAAACAGAAATGGTCCGAAAAATAATCTCACATATATACTAGTTAAAAGGATAAAAACAACTATTGCGGCGTAAACGTATTTTGCCTTTTCTTCTCTCACATATGCTGGTTGCAGTATTGACGCAATTAAAGGTTTATCGCATTGAGCATTAACATTTTACGATTTGGTTAGGGTCGCTTCGGCTCTGAATCTGTTAGCTTTTTCACCCCATCTTTCTCAGTGTGGATCCAATGCTCTTTCCATATCGTACACGCTGTAAGTAAAAAGCATAGGAAAAAAAGAGAATCTACTACGTTAATTTCCTTTCTAAAACGATTCGAAGCATACTCTCGTGAAGCTGAATTCGTAGGCTGCTGCGGCTATCGTTACACCGTAGAAGATAAGTTTCTTTCCTTGGCTGAGATTAATTATTTCGTCTATTGTGTTGTTAACTATAGAGGTTCCGGTTGCGAAGACGGCTTGGCTCCAGCCGATGGCTTCGCGATTCGCTTCATAAGATTCTATTAGGACCCCGTCTTTTACTTGCCCGATGTTGGATGAATTCATGTCGGTTACTCTGAAGTTCTTGAATGATTTGGAGACGTGATAGGTGAAGGCCGGCTGGTACCCTATCATCAAAAGTTTAGCGTCTGAGGGTAGTATTGAAGCGAGATATTGAGCGGCTTCCTTCGCACATGTTTCTGGACCCTTATCTCTACAGTGTGAAGTGTTAGTAATAAGACCCAAATATCTGTATGTGGCGTTTGCTGACGCAATAAATATAGACCTATTTCTGTTAGTGTCTAAGCTTAGGTTATAGACGGACTGCAAGTCGCCTTCATAATGGGTTGGAGGCTCATCTGTGAATGCTTGACCAGAAAAGCCTTTGAGCTCTGCTTGAAGCAGGACTTCTTGCCCTCTTCTTAGCGGGAAGTCTCTTGCTGGGGCTGGTTTGCCTATTGCTTCTGCTGGGCTTAGACGCCTTACCTTAACTATAGCGTTCTCCAAGCCATTTTCTTTAACCTTCTTCCACCACCTTTCCCTAAGCTCCTCTATGAGCATATCCGTTCACCACCCACAGTAGATCTTCTCCTCACCTCTCTATCTGTTGTCTCCACCAAGTTTCTGAGTAAGGTGTGAGCTTTACCCCCTGCTCTACAGTAGTTACATATCCGTACTTTGCGAGGATTTCTTTAGATGTATTAGAGCTTAGAAAACTGAGGAAAACGTCGCTCAACACCTTATCTTTTGAGTAGAGGGTGATTGCTGCTGGAACGGTAGAAACCTCTATTTGACTCGGGTCGATCCACACCAATTCCACTTTCTCCTTATTCTGGTAATAGAAGACGTGCCAGCTTACTGTTGCGTCAACGCTTCCCAAGATTATGTTTGCCACAGCCTCTTCCCCGCTTCTCACCTCTACAAATCTGCCTTTAATCCTATCCCACAACCCATTACGCTCCAAAATCTTCTTGACAAATAAGCCTACACCATATGTTGGATCTGTCAAGCACAACTTGACATCGGAGCGCGCTAGATCTTCAAGAGTAGTGATGTTCTTCGGGTTACCTTTCTGAACAAATATCACCGGAACCAAGTAAGCTATTCTACGAACGCTCGACGCATCAACCAGATTCTTTTTAAGAGCCATTTCCATTTCAGAGGTTGTGCCGACACCTAAGTAGAGGTCTCCAGATTTACTCATCTCTAGTGCAGAGAGTAGGGGACCGGAGCCGCCGAACGTAGCTTCAACTCTTACGCCCGTTGTGTTCTTAAAGGCATCTATTATCTCAAGAGCAGGCGCTCTGGTCGCAGCCCCCCAGTAAACAAACAAGCTCTTCTGAGTTTTTGTTGCAATACTCTGTTCTACAATAAAACCTAAACCAAATCCAACTAGCAAAATAACTATAAACAGAAAGAAGATTATCTTCTTCATACACCTATGCCTACCTGCCTTGTTTTCCAAAATCTAAAAGCAAGCATAATAGTTATCACAGAAATGAAACTTCTTGCCCCAGCCTGTACGGTTCCGCCAAGCACAAGTTCCTCGAGAAAATTATGCGCCATGCCCCCCTTTTATCCTTCAATAGGTATTCACTATAAGCCTTTTTGTAAGCTAAATAGCTTACAAATAGTTGTTTGCTGCCAAGACTTGCTGTTGAGGTTGATTGCTAGATGTCTGGGCACAAGACGATATTGTGGTATACCTCTACCTATTCTAATTAAAGATGAAGCGCCGAAGATACAGCATACGAAGAAAGGATGAGGAAAGTTTTACTTTGACGCTTAATTCTGGCAATCTTAAACGGAGCCTACCTTAATCAGATAGGTTATATCGTAGCCTCGTAGTAAATATCGTCACCTAGCTGCACAGCAATTATTCTACGTGATGTGACAAGCTTTTCTATGAGTGGTCTTACTTTGCTTTCGTTCGTTCCAAACGCTTCGACCACATCGATTAGGCGGCAAGGTCTGCGCTTGAGCATTTCTAGGATTCCTTCCTCATCAATCCTCCTTTTTTCTGCTGGTGCGGACTGCCTAGGGCTACTCCTTATAACTACGTCGGCGGAGGGGAGCATCTCTCTGAACTTTTGTGACGCTTGTTCTAACTCTTCTGCTCTTAATGGAAGCACAAACTTCTCAGATGGTGGTCTGGTAGGCGTGTTGAGCTGGACTTCGTCAGGCTTTATCGTCGAAGACAGTTGAGCCAGCGCTTCGGAAGAGCCTTCATTACCGAGGCCTTGGGAGGAATGGAAGAGCATGATTTGAAGAGCCAGACGCCCATTCATCTCTTCTCTTAAAAGCTTCAATCCCTTTACGATCGAGGATAGTGTGATATTCTTCGCCGGCCGATTCACAGCCTCGAAGAGTTCTTGTTTTGGTGCATCCAGCTTCGCAACCACCAGATCGGCTTTACATAAGTTCATCCTTACATCCTTACGGCTCACAAGTGATGCATTCGTTAAGACGGCTATGGGTACACCATTAGTCAAACTTTTCATCGCATCGATCATCTTACCAAGCATCGGGTTCAAGGTGGGCTCGCCAGATCCTGAGAAGGTAATATAATCCAGTGAGCGTAGAGGGATGGTCTCTAACGCCGCTCTAAGATCCTGTAGAACCGTTTCCACCTTCACATAGCCCTCTAACTCCTCTGGTCCAGAAATCTTCTTGACGGTCGGACCGAGTTGGCAGTAGACGCAGTCGAAGGTGCAGGTTTTAGGCGGGAATAGAACATCGATTCCTAGTGAGCGACCAAGGCGCCAAGAAGGTACGGGACCATATATGGAAGGCATACCAAGCATACTACGGTAGGCTAACATATATATTTGTGCTTACGAACAGAAATGTTGAAATGATGCCGGGCTACGGTTGGCGGTGGAGACACGGTAGAGGACCTGGTCGGCCTATGAAGCCGAGGGTGATTAAGGGTCTGCCAGAGGTGAGTCGATTCATTCCAGCATCTCCTAAAGGCAACATTATTTCAGGGAAGGAACCGCTCGTCATGACGCCTGATGAACTTGAGGCGTTGAGGTTGGTTGATTACGATGGCTTACTGCAGGAGGAAGCGGCGCAAAGAATGGGTGTCTCACGGGGAACGGTGTGGAGATGCTTGGATAGTGCTCGGAGAAAGGTGGCTACGATGCTCGTAGAGGGAAGGGAGCTAGTCATAACCTCAAGCGAAGAACACTTGACGCAGAATATTACAAGTCCACCACAGAAGGACGTTAAAGGGTAAACCACTTTTCGTTCCTTTGAATTTTGTGCAATCGCAAGGTTTTTATATTGTGCGTATGCACATTATTACGGTGATAGAAATGAGTTGGAGAGGAGGTTATGGCGGAGGCCGCGGAAGATGGATGGGTCTTTGGCCTGGAAGAGGTCCGTTCAACTACCTTCCACCTTGGTATAGGCCTGGGTGGGTATTCGGTAGAGGGAGGTGCTGGTGGTTCTTCAACCCCTATATGTGGGGCGTATACTATCCCTACAAGGGCTACACTGCATACTCACCTTACGTGACACCATACACGCCTAGCATCTATCCATACTACCCGTATTACGTGTGGTGATGGGAATGGGCTATCGATGGCGAAGAATGTATTATTTGACTGGACTACCAGGTTGGATGAGGTTTGGCTATTCGCCTGGATGGGTAGATAGGTCGCCTACTGGTCTTCCGCCTACAGCGGAGTGGATCGTGTCCAGCGGCCTGATGCCGCAGTATCGGGAATACTTGAGGACTAGACATATACCATCAGCAGCTCCCTTCTACTCCCCTAGTGCTCCTGTAAGTAAAGAGGATGAGGTTCGAATGCTAGAGGAGCAGGCTAAAGCCATTGAATCACAGCTTGACGCCACAAGAAGGAGGTTAGAGCAGTTAAGGAAGAGCTCTTCAACTCAGACATCTCAACCCTACTATCCTACTTATGGATACCCGCCAACACCCTACGCTCCGCCTTCACCTAAAGAGGAGCTGGTTTCACTAGAGGACTACAGGAGGTATTTGGACGAAGAGGTTCGTCGCGTGGAGGCGAGGATTGAGGAGTTGAAGAAGATTCGTGAAGGGAAACCTTCAGCCTAATAGGAGGTAAAAGTGGATGCCGTACGGAATGGGTCCGTGGGGTTGGTTCCTAGATCCCTATGCATACCCATACTGGCGGTGCAGACGGTTCCCCTGGCTACCGAGATGGTGGTGGGCAGGTATGTATAGGCCGACAGTACCGTACCCTATGCCATATTGGATGCCTCCTTTGTCGAAGGAGGAAGAGATAGCGATGCTAGAAGATGAAGCAAAGATGTTAGAGCAGGAGTTGGAGAGAATCAAAAAGCGACTGGAGGAGCTTAAAAAGTAGGTGGTGAAGATGAAGGTAGCAGTATCCGCAGCTGGTGGGAGCTTAGATGCTCATGTTGACCCAAGGTTCGGCAGATGCCCATACTTCGTAATCGTTGACACAGATACGATGGCATTCGAAGCAATCCCTAACACAAGTGCGGATGCAATGGGCGGTGCAGGTATCCAAGCGGCGCAGGCTGTAGCGGAGGCGGGTGTTCAAGCTGTAATAACGGGAAATGTTGGTCCAAACGCATATCAAGCATTATCATCAGCAGGAATTAGGGTCTTGGTCGGTGCCTTCGGAACGGTTCGAGATGCGGTTGAGAACTTCAGAAATGGTCGACTTCAAGAAGCCACCGTCTCAGGCCCTATGGGCGCCGGAATAGGGCGCGGTATGGGAATGGGACGTGGAATGGGTAAGGGTCGAGGAATGGGCAGAGGCATGGGTCGAGGCATGGGAGGGTTTTCAGCTCCGCCTTTTCTTCAAACACCCATGAACCCGCAGATATCCTCTCCGCCTATGTCAAGGGAAGAGGAGATTTCAATGTTAGAGGAGCGGATGGAGAGCCTACAGCAAGAGCTGGAACGAATAAAGAAGAAGTTAGATGAGCTCAAGAGCTCCCGTTAATCTTGTGAAGTTAAACTGGCAAGACCAATTACGTTAAAAGAAGGGCGGTGAATGTGGGGGAGCTTAGGGTAGCCGTTCCGACGAAGGGCGAGAAGGGACTGCAGGATGAGGTGGCGGAAATATTTGGCAGAGCGAAGACGATCACAGTTATCGATCTGGTGAATGGGGAGGTTAAAGATGTACGGGTGCTTCAGAATCCAGCGGCATCCTACCGATTTGGCGCTGGCCCAATTGTAGTGAAGACTTTAGTCGATTTAAAAGTTAACGTTGTAGTGGCGAGCGAACTTGGGCCAGGAGCCTCAGCACTTCTCGAAGACCAAAAGATAGCCAAAGTTATCGTAAAACCTAGCACGCCAGTTAGCGAGGCCATAAAAGTTGCTGCTGCTCAAGTCAATTGATACACCTTCAGATACACCAAACTCCCAAATCAGTCGAGACTTTAATTTGATGACTAAAAGCGTCTTTGAAAGTCTTAAATCTGGCGCAAGTATCAGTGTGATGCCTCATCAACCATCGCGGTCAAAAGAGCAGGTTAAGATAGACATAATAACTTTGCAAGACTTCAAATGGTGGATGAGGTGACTTGTGTGACTGCTGTAAGAAGGATAGTGGATGCCTTATTATCAAGTCTTAAGAGCGAAATACCTGATGTCGATACGATAAAAGTTGACAAAGTTTGCTTGGGTTTAGGTTACACTGGAGTCAGGCTGAGCACAGGACACGTAGGTCTATGCCACAGCCTTCTAACCGAAGCATCTCTTGAATGCTGCCAGATAGTAAGAAGAGCGGGCGCACTAGCAGGTAGCCCTGCCATAGCTCTAGCTGAACTAATCAAATCTTGGGATATGGGCGAAAAAGTAGTTGGCGCAGCCACCGTAAATGCTCTATCCCAGATCATTCTGGCACATCCATCTCGGAGGTATAGGATTACTGAGGGAAGCCTAATCGACCGAATCGATATTAAGCACGATGATACCGTCGCGCTGGTAGGTAACATCCGCCCCATCGTCCCAGATATTAGAAGCAAGGCGGGGAAGCTGTATATCTTTGAGAGGGGAGGAATAATAGATGAAGATGTTCTTCCAGATGTAGCTTCTGAAGAACTACTCCCCAAGGCTGATGTCGTCATCATAACGGGAACCGCTATAGCTAACGGAACTATAGATCGGCTGCTAGAGCTTTCAAGGGGCGCCAGATACATCGCTTTAATCGGCCCTTCTGCTACGGTCGTACCCGACCCCCTCTTTGAACGAGGGGTCTCGGCAATAGCGGGAGTTATAGTGGTTGACTCAGAGAAGGCGATGCAGATAGTTTCTGAAGGCGGGGGAACACCTCAACTTAAGGCAGCGGTTAAGTTTGTAGTTATAGAGCCAGCTCTATGTTAGCGTAGTCGGGAACGACTCAAACCGATGCGGATACACTCCGCATCTAATAGGAGTATGTTTTTGTGGAATATTTTTTATAGCGAATAGGTTCTTGGGAGTTTATGCCAACAGAAGAAAGGGTGACCATCATAATCTCCGACCCTAGGCTCGATAGAATGCTCACACCGCTGGTCTTTGCTATGAATGCTGCATCAGCGGGAATGGAAGTAGACATACTCTTTACTAATTGGGCTGTGATGGTTTTGAAGCGGGGAGAAGCCGAAAAGCTCAAGCTCTCAAACGAATATGCTGGGGCGGAAGCTTGGCTTAGGAAGCGTGTGGAGGAGGCTGGGTTCACTTTGGATCTACGTGAAATCATTAAGCAGATGAAGGCAAGGGGTAAAATAAACCTCTATGCCTGCGCACTAGCAGCCAAGATATGGGGTGTTTCTAGTGAAGACCTTATACCTGAAGCAGAACTCATGGGTCCTGCTACATTCCTACTTGAGCACGTCAGCAGAGCTAAGATCAATTTAACGTTTTAGCCCTTATCAGACAACACTTTTATAACAACCCTCTAAACTTCGGAAGGGCTGTGTGAAGAAATTTGGAGGAGTGGCGTCTTATCGATCTTGGAGATGCTGAGCCCCTCATAGCCCAAACGTTCTATGAGGCAGTTGCCTATGCTGTAGATAGAGGGCTAGCCCCAAATACTATCATCTTTGTTCGACCTGCTTCCCCCTACGTCTGTATAGGGTATCATCAGGAGCTCGAGAGGGAGGTGGACGTTGAATATTGTCGTGAACGCGGTTTACCCATCGTTAGGAGATCTCAGGGAGGTGGTGCTGTGTACCTCGACGGTAACCAACTCTTCTATCAGATCGTCGGCTCGGAGCGGAGTGAGGTGATACCCTTCGGCGTTAAGGAGCTCTTTGAAAGGCTGCTTCAGCCAATTGTCTACACCTATCGGAGGCTTGGTGTCCTGGCGGAATTTAAGCCTGTAAATGATATAGTAGTTCAAGGTAGGAAGATCTCTGGTAACGGTGCAGGTAAAATTGGTAGTAGCACGGTACTTGTGGGCAACATCATCCTCGACCTAGACTATGAGTCTATGGCTTGTGTGCTGAAAGTGCCGAGTGAGAAATTCAGAGATAAGATGGCTCAGAGCATGAGGGAGTGGGTCACTTCACTAAAGAAGGAGTTGGGCGGCGTTCCACCCTTGGAGCAGATTAAAGAAATACTCGTAGAAGCCTTTGAAAAGAATCTTGGAGTCAAGCTCGTAAAAGGTGGCGCTACAAGTGAGGAGATGGAGATCTGGGAGAAAGAGGTAAAGCCACGGCATCTCTCTTACGAGTGGCTATATCAACCTGAAAGTAGACATCAGAGCCTAAGAGCGGTCAAGGTGAAGGGTGGTGTCAATGTAGTTGAAGTAGACTATAAAGCCCAGAAGCTGATCAGAATCACGTTAGAGGTGGTTGAAGGAAGAATACGTGACGTGCTGATTTCAGGCGACTTCTTTATGATCCCAGAGGAAGCCCTACCAAAACTCGAAGAAATGTTAAAAGGCGCTACTCTGCAGCGGGAAGTACTCACAAAAAAGATTCAAGAGTTCTACAGTAGATATAGGGTTCAGACACCAAATGTGGCACCAGAAGATTTCGTAGAAGCTTTGATGAAGGCCGCTAGCGAACTGCTTTAGGGGTGTAATATACTAATCTTCAACAAGTTCTGTATCCGACGACAAAAGCGCAGAAAATAAGATCACCAAATAGTTTAGCTTCAAAGGTTAGGCAAAGGTGAGAGACGTACTAAAAGAAACTCGTACGCTTCTTCTCGGTGTTTAAATTAAGAGTGTGCAACCAGCTGAGCATTTTTTGTATTCGTTAGGGTAAAGATCAAAAATCTCTCTTTTTCGTATTGTGCAATGACAGGGAACTATTAAACGTATCCCCTTTAGAGTTTCCGTTTTGCTAAAATCGTGAAAGCCGCCAACTACTCCATATATTTCTCCAAAATTTGAGGCGAAACTCAATATGTTTTCTAAACCAGGGTGCGCACAGCCAGTTATAACCGTTAAACCATTACAAGTCTCCACGATTAAAGATTGCTCTTTAATCAGCCAGCCGAGCTCACCTGTTGTGTAAACGCCTCTACAAATTTCTTCAGCCTCGTCAACCTCACACAGTCTTACATTCGGATGCTCAGACAGCCGCTCCTTGAAACGTTTTGAAAAGGATTTGGGGACAAATACCTCGACTTCGCCGCAGTAATTTATTATTTGGATTCCGCCAGTATGGTCTCCGTGCTCATGTGATAAAACTATCCTTTCAATATCCCTAGGATCTATCCCGAATTTCTGAATGTTAAACATTAAAGTAGCTAAATCGCCACCAGTATCAAAAAGAATATTCTTACCTTCAACCCAGCATGAGAAACCGAATCTCCCCTTAAAACCTTCTAACGCATCGTTATCGTAAAGAATTTTCAACTCAACACCAACTTTTCTACCCATAACACTATCATGCAACCTAAAACATTGAGCAGAGTATAATCTCAACTGGACATTGTTTACCTCCCAAACCCCTTCTTAAACGCCTCGAGGAAACACATCAAAAAGTCGATGCTTCTTTCCATCTTCTACAACCTTGTCACTAGAACAATAATTCCGCTCCAAGTCTGTCCCAGATGGCCGCTATCTCTTTCGCAACATCACATTCCGGAGAATATTCAACTATCGCTTTTCCATTGACCATAGCCTCCGTAACCACAGGATTGAAAGGTATGTTACCAACAACTTCCACACCATTCTCCTCGCAGAACGTAGAAATTTTAGAGGCATTATCCATATTTACATCATACATATTCACGCAAGCGAAGGGTCGAACATTGAAGTATCTTAGGAGCTGTAGCGCTCTTTCTAAGTCGTGAATACCCGACATCGTAGGCTCGGTTACCACTAAAGCTGCATCTACGCCTGTAACGGAAGCTATGACTGGGCAGCCGATTCCAGGCGGGCCGTCAATAATTATGAGACTGCTTCCCTCTTTTTCAGCCAACAGTTTGGCATTCTGCCTAACCACCGTCGCAAGTTTCCCAGAGTTCGATTCACCTGGGTTAAGTAGGGCATGAACCATAAACCCATATTTTATCTTCGAGATGTAGGCGTAGCCCGAAATTCTTTCAGTTAATGATACAGCTTTTACCGGACAGACGATTGTGCAGACGCCACATCCTTCACAGGAGAAAGGATTCACCGTGAGGTCTTGGGTTATGGCGTCGAATCGGCATTTTTCTCTGCAGATGTCGCATTTAACACATTCCATTTCGTCGATAACCGCTATTTTCGAACCCCTAAACTCTTTTGTTTCGAGGACTTCTGGATGCAAAAGCATGTGAAGATCTGGAGCATCAACATCGCAGTCTGCGACCACAGCTTTTTTCGCCAGAACAGCGAAGGCTGCGGTTATGGTTGTTTTGCCCGTTCCACCCTTCCCGCTTAAAATTGTTATTTGTTTCAACTGCCCACCAACACCTTAATGTCTTCAAATAATTCTTGGAATCTATCGGCCCACTCGGGCATTTCTAAGCTGAATGGAACTCCTCTCGAGTAAAGCTCTGCAATCTTTCTCAGATAAGGGATTTCAAGCAGAACCGGTATACCTTTTCCCTTACAGTATTCATAAACTTTCTTGTCGCCTATTCCAGCCCGGTTAACCACAACACCGTGGGGAATCCTCATATCCTCTAAAACTTTAACAGTTATCTTCAAGTCATGAAGCCCGAATGGTGTCGGTTCGGTTACAAGAATACAGAAGTCGCTGCCCTTAACCGTTTCAACCACGGGGCAGCTTGTTCCAGGTGGGGCATCCAAAATAACATTTCTGCTCTTATCCAGACGCTTTTTCACCTCTCTAATTAATGGGCCAGCCATCGGTTCGCCGACTTCAAGCTCGCCGAAAACAATCTTTAAATCGTGTGTGAAGCCCTCTTTAATAACCCCGATCCTATTTTTTCCTTCCTCAATAGCTTTTTTAGGGCATATTAAGATGCATCCTCCGCAGCCGTGGCAGAGTTCTGGAAATACTAAAATTCTTTCTAGAAGGGCTAGAATGGCGTTGTATTGGCAGAAAGCCGCACATTTTCCACAATAATCGCATAACTCCTCCTTCACGAAGGGAACAAGTCTACAGACCGGCTCTGCGCGGGTTATTTCTGGATTTAGAAGCAAGTAGGCATTTGGTTCTTCAACATCACAATCCACTAATTGGGCATTTCCTATGCAGATTGCCAAGTTAACCGCTACAGAAGTTTTGCCTGTGCCACCTTTTCCACTCGCAACAGCCACTATCACAACAATTTACCCTCTTCGTTGCTTATTTTGAACAGCTTTTAGTGGCTAATTCAGCGTAGCCACCTTCTTAGAAAGCTTTCCGTAATTATTTTTCTGGAACACCCACGAAAGCTTCATCTTTATCGGTGGCGTGCGTAGTGGCAACCTTCTGTTAACTCTTCAAGCTTATCCTGTCTGTATGCTTCGACGACATCTTTAACCGTGTCTGCGTTGGCTCTCAAGATGGCTATCCCTGCTTCTTGAAATATGCTTAGCGCTCTAGGGCCCATTCCGTAGGTGATGACGGAGTTCGGCCTAAACTGTAGAATGCGGTCCGAGGGCCGTCCGAATCCGCCAAAGTGCTCGCTTTCATTTGGTACCGCTTGAACATTTGATATATTGCCATCTTCCAATTCAACGATTATAAAGTAGGGGGCTCTGCCAAAATGCTCCGACAATCTAGCGTTAAGCCCATTTCCATCTTCAGCCGGTATAACTACTCTCTCCTTCAACTTTTTTCACCTCCTTCTATTTCGGCTTCCCGCAACATAAGATTTTCGTTTTCTGCGCAGCCTACGGCTACCACCCTCCTCGCCTCCAACCACGTCCTCTGCCCATCCCCATTCCAAAATGCCCGCCAACAGTTGGAGCATTTGTTTCCTTAAGCTCCCCTCTCTTATATTTTTCAACAACTTCCCTCACAGTTCCAGCCGCACCTGTTACAATTTTTATCCCTGCAGCCGACAGAGCTTGAAAAGCGTTAGGCCCTATAGATCCAGTTATAACCACTTTAACCCCTTTATTCGCTATGATTTGTGCTGCTTGTATTCCAGCGCCACCCATTGCGCTTGAAGCGGGATTTGGAACAGCCTCAAACTGCATAGTTTCCGAATCCACTATAATGAAGTATGGGCATCGCCCAAATCTTGGATCTACGGGCGCGTCTAAGCTATCTGCTGTCGCAGATACGCAAACCCTCATTCAACTATTCCTCCTCTGATCATCCTTTTTTTTATTATTGATCTCGGCAAAAGTGTGATGGGTTAAGCTTCCCTCCTCATCTTTATACGTACCAATAGGCATTTCGGCTTTTTTAAACATTTAATTCACCTCTTTAACGTTCTCATTTCCAGTCTCCTTAGGTGTGATTGGTTTAAGCGGGGTCCAAAAGGGTCTCCACTCCTCCGAATACTTTTCGATTTTCTTAACGATGTCCATGAAGGCTTTTGAGGCTGGTGATTCTGGATGCCTAACTATGAAGGGGTTTCCGTCATCCGAGTCCACGCATATCTCTGGGTCTATTGGTATTCCTCCTAGGAATGGGACATCTAACTCTTCGGCGATCTTTCGTCCACCCCCTGTTTTGAATATGTTTACTTCTGCTCCACATTTTGGGCAAACAAAACCGCTCATGTTTTCAACGATGCCAATCACCGGGATATTCAACTTCCTAGCGAACGTCACAGCTTTTTTAACAACAATCTGGGAAACTTCTGATGGTATAGTTACTATAACAACGCCTTCCATGTCTGGGATAAGTTGCATGATGCTTAAGGGCTCGTCGCCTGTTCCTGGAGGAAGATCTACAAAAAGGAAGTCGAGTTCTCCCCAAGTTATATCGGAGAGAAACTGTTGGATAGCCCTCATCTTTAAAGGCCCCCGCCAGATTACTGGCGAGTCGTCGCTTGGAAGTAGAAAGTCCATAGAAACCACCTTTATTCCCAGCGGTCCAATAACGGGAAATATTATCCCAGCAGGGAGAACCTGAAGCCTCTGCCCTCTCAAGCCGAGCATTTTCGGAACGCTTGGGCCGTGAATATCAGCATCGAGGATACCAACGCGGTTTGCCTGGGCTTGCATTGCAAAAGCCATCGCAAGATTTACTGTCACGGTACTTTTTCCAACACCACCTTTCCCGCTTATAATAGCTATTTTATGCTTGATCTTACTTATATTCTGCTTTAGCATCTGCTGCTCTTCCCACATCTCCTTTCGCTGATCTGTGCAATCACTTCTTTTAGAACATGATTCGCACTTGCCGTCACATTCAGCGCTCATATCGATTCCTCTAATGCGCTTGCTACATAAACTATATTAATACTTTGTGTTTAGAAAATAAACAGATGACTAAGCGTTGGATGAAGTTGATAGAAGGATAATCGCCCAACTTCAAATGGATGGTAGAGCTACTCTAAAAGAGCTAGCCAAGAGTGTTGAGTTTACAAGCATGGGAGTAAAGAAGAGGCTTCAAAGGCTTATCCAACAAAACGGCATAAAAGTGACCACTTTAATTAACCCTTTCTTTTTCAAACTTTACCCTGCTGTTGTCCTTTTAGAGATGGAAAGCGCAGAAGCGATGCAAAAACTTCTTGAACGCTTCAAAGACTGCCCAAGAGTAATCAACATATTCAAAACAATAGGCGGCTACAACCTAATAGCCCTAGTTGTAGCGGAAAACCAAGACACACTAGAGAGCATATCCATAGAGAAATGCTCACTGAGAAGCAGCGCAGGCATACGTAGATCAGAATTCTACCCTATCGGCGAAGTCTATTTTACGCCATTCCTTCAAGTACGGGAGCACCTAACCCACAAAGAGAAAGAGAAAGCACCATGCAACGTAGACTGCAAACCCTGCAGACGCTACATAAACAATAAGTGCGTTGGATGTCCAGCAACGGAACATTATAAAGGAACATTATAAGAAGTTTCAGCGCACCTAAACGACCTTAGTTCGCGTGAACCAAAGGTTGGCGTTCGCAAATATTCGATAAAGGACAATGCTACATGGAAGTATTCTACTTGTCACGTGCGTTTCTGGGCTGTGCTTACAAAAAAGAGTCACCTATGTGAATGCATCAATACAAGCAGAAAAGCTTGAAAGATCGAGAAAAGTATCTAAAGATAAGGAAAGACATATAACAAGCCATCTCTAAACCCAACACTATGGACCTAAATACTATTAGAGAAAAGCATCCAAATCTTTGGGTCGCTACGCGGGTGTTAAAGAGAGATGAGAATGGTCAACCTATTGACTTTGAGTTGTTAACTGTGGGTCCTCACAGGATTGCTGTCAGAGAAAGAGCCCTTAATGAAAATGATACTTGCTTTTTCTCTACAGGTGACGTATTTCGAGAAGGGTGGTTGGTGATACTATGACCAAGGTTGTCATACCGTTTAAGGATGCTCCAACACTATTTATTCAGATAGGTGGTAAAAACGGTAAGCGGAGAGAATTAAGGGCTATTATAGACCCAGCTGCACAGTACGTCATAATACCGAAAGTTGATGCATTGCAGCTAGGCTATGAACCTGCGTATAGAGAGATGTTGACTGGCTTATCCGAAGAAGCCGGGTATTTACTTGCGTACACCATAGCTGGTCCAATTGAGGTGTTAGATATCATAATAGATGAGATAAGAGTGGGTGATTTGGTGGTCAAGAATGTTATGGCGCTACCTTACGACGTGCCAATGGAGACGGGTGTGGATGTAGTGCTGGGACATAGTTTCCTTAGTAAGCTTAAAACAGTTATTATTGACTACGAGAAGAAGCAGCTGGTACTAGAAGATTCTCCTCAGCAGCAAACTGAAGATAAAGAAAAGAAGGAGGCTACAGTTTAGTATAGAGATTTTAATGTAGACATTCTACTAGAGCTTTAGGGATCTGTAAGGCAATTTCTAAGACACGTGTTGCGGTTGTTGGGTTAGCGAGCTTCCCAGCTAATCTATTGGTTTTAGCTGCTATTATAGCTGCTTTCTCAACCTCTGAACCACTGTAGATTAGGGCAGAAACTATTCCTGTTAGAGTGTCTCCTGTACCACCAATGGGTTCAAGTGTTGGTATATTTGGTTGATCTATGACTGCAAGTATTTTCCCTTCTTTGGCTATGTAGTCTTTAGCCCCTTTCACTAGCAGGACTCTGGGCGCATTGCCTTGTTTGTAGGCTTGCTCAATCAGATTTGGTATATTAGTTGTGTCAAATTCAAAGAAGTAATGTTGCATGTATGCTGGGTGTGTCGCCTTAGGGTCTGCAAGGAATCCCATTTCTCCTGGGTCTGGTGTGAATAGATCGAATTCTTTTGCCGCTTTGATGGACTTCATAACATACATTGAGCCAGCGTCGGCTATAAGAGCAGGCTTTACTTCTTTTATTGAGACCATCATGTTCTTTGCTAAGAGGGTGATAGGAAGAAGGTAGTGTAGAGTAAGGACTTTGGGTTTGATGGTTTTTATGTTACTTGCTAAGTGCTGGTATATGATTCTGCTTCCGACACCATCGCCTATATCTCCTGCTGTGACCCAAACCGGAGGGGCTACGCCTAGTGTTTGGCACGTTAGGTGTGATGCGAAAAATAGTGCGGCTGTGCCCATAGTGCAGGGTATTCTCTGTTCACCTAAGATCAGCATGTTACCTTCGATCTTAGGAGTGCCTACATAGAGAGGTAGGTCTTTAATTGGGACTGTACCTACTATAACTAGACTCATAGAGTCTTAAAGCCTCCTCAAATGCTCTATCAAGGCATAAGGCGCAGAGGGTGAAGCCTACGTCTCTTGGCTTAGGGGCTTCTGAAAGCTTCTTCCCCACCAGCTCGATGTAGAGATAGGGTACGTCTGGGCAACCCCCACCAGATATGTTACGTATAACACCTGATCCTTTTTCGAATGTTATCTTCAGCGCTCCACACCTAACCATAACTGAGCCACCAAAGTCAAAGACCTTAACGGCATCAAGTGTCTTGGTTGTAGCAGCGTCGATTGAAATTATTTCTGAGTATTTTATCTTGTTGATCGAGAGAAGACGCTGTATGCTTATCTGCTCATTTATATTGAATTCCACACCCAAGTCGCAGCCTCTTCGAAACTCTGGAGGAGGAACTACGAGTTTTACATCGTGGTTCGCTTTCTTTAGTATAGCTTCTGCTTTGAACGCTTGTCTAACTTCTTCGAATGTGATCAGACCTCTACTGCTCAACCGAAAGTGGCACCGCCACATCTGCTTCATAAAATCTACTATTTTTAGATACCTAGGGCGTTTATGATCAAATATATTATTGGTATTCCCACCCAGAAACCTATTACATACGCTACTGAACTTAGATTACCCTCTGCTGCCATAACGTGGTTGCGCATTGGACAACCTCCCATCGCTACTGAGAAGAAACCTATACCAAATCCTCCTACGATGCCAACAATTAGAACGGATATTAGATCTTTCGCTTTAACTATACTTCCCGGTATCGCTGCCAGTCCGTTAAATAGAGCCCAAGGGAAGTTGATTACTGTAAATGGGTCTGCTATTAACATTAAGATTATGTAGCCAACTAGTGCGCCGATGAAGAAGCCTGCAACACCCTTTAGGAGATGAGTGTCTTTAAATAGGTATAGGTCTCGGTACGCTCCCATAAAACATTGCCCAGTTCTTTGGAATAGGAACCCGGCTATAAAGCCGACGATTAATGTCGCGATGGCGAATGCGTACACCAACTTAACCACCCCCCGCTCTCTTCAGCAAAAGCTCCGAAGCCACAATCGCACCAACGATCATAGCGGCTATACCTACGAAGGCGATTACGTCTATGTATGCCGCTCTTAAGACGATCCGTATTGGGCAGGCGCCCAATATTGCTGCGAACGATGCTACCAAGAGACCGTAGATAAATGCAAGCACTGGGTTAACTGTCTTACGCACGTTAAATGACTTTGTGGAGATAGCTGAAAAGTATGCGCCTAGCAGAAGCCCCACTATAGTTAACGCAGGTATTACAGCTGAGATTGGAGCTGGTGTCATGAATGAAAAGACGTTCCTCATGAAGATGTTAACGATATCGCGAACATGGCAGAACATACAGAATCCATAGGCTACAGGCGCTAGCTTATATGCAGCTACACCTTCTACGGATTTAGGCATCAGATTGTAGACCGACTGAGCGAGCGCTGATAAAATTCCAACGATCAGTCCTGCTTGCCATGTTTTTACCCTAATTTTTTGGGACATAGTGTCTTACCCAACCTCTTATCTATTATTTAATCTTAACTATTATTTCATCTTAACTAAAAAAATAGGGGTATCAGAATAATCTAATGAATATATTCACGATATTACTGACAATCAGCCAGAAGAAGAGCACTCCACAATAGAAGCCTATTAAGTAGAAGATAGACATGCCGTTACCTGTGGTGGCATTAACGTGCTGCCTAAGTGGGCAGCCCTCAGCTAAGACGGAGAAGAATGCGTAACCTAAGCCACCAATCGCAGCGAGGATGAGTGAAGATAGTGAGTTGGCTCCTGGCTCGTTATGTAGATACAATGGGAAGTCTGCCATTAGTGGGGTGAATCTGTAGAAGAGGAGGTAGCCTGTGAGGGCTCCTAGAGCCATACCTATGATCGTTCGCATAAAGAGTGTGTCTCGAAATAGGAAGAAGTCTCGGTAGCCTGATATGGAGCAGGATCGCGAGCGCTGCCACAGGTAACCTATTATGATGCCTGCTATGAGTGTTGCTAAGGATACTATGAGAGTCATCTGCGAACCCTCCACTTTATATATAGTATAGCTAAGGTGACGCCTAGCATCATGCCTGCGAAGCCGGTCAATGCGATTACGCTACCGTATGTCAATCCCATGATTATGTGTACGGAGCAGTAGCCTAGCATAAGCCCGAAGACCGCAACCATAAATCCGTTGATATAGTGATCAAGAGGGTTCCTAGGCATCCTAAATTTAAACTCCTTATGCTGAATAGTTGCGAGAGAAGCACCTATCAACACACCAAGCACAGTAAGTACAGGTAGGTCAAGTGAAGGGTCGTGAACATAAAATGAGACACTGAAGATCTTGTTGACTGTCCAGTTAAAGAGATCACTAGGGTGGCTTATGAAGCAAATGCCAAATGCTGAGGGAGGCAGCACACCTACCCAAGCTTGAGCTATAGCAGCCCAGAAACCTGTGAAGAAGCCTGCAGTGAGTTTATCAACCTTCACCATACTATTCAGCACCTTCAGAGGGTGTCTAAAACCTCCTTTACCGCTCTACCAATATGATTGATGATTTCTACTACACGTGTTGCAGGTGTGGGGTTAGCAAGCTGACCCGCAAGGCGATTAGCCTTAGCGGCGACAAGGCAAGCCTTTATTGGCTCATAGCCTCCACCTATTAGAGCTGATAGTATTCCAGTTATTGTATCTCCAGTTCCTCCAATAGGCTCTAAGACAGGTATGTTAGGTTCACTTACGGTGTGGATTATCTTTCCTTCATCAACAATAAAGTCCGTCGGGCCTTTTACTAGAAGGTAGCGAGGCGCATTATTATGTTTGTAAGTCTCTTGAATTAGATAGGGTACATCTGTTGTGTCGATGGCGAAAAACAGGCTCTTAACATAAGCCGGATGACCAGCCTCTGGATCGGCTAAGAAACATATCTCACCCGCATCCGGTGTGAATAGATCAAACTTTCTGCAGCTACCTGTAGCTTTGGCTATAAGCATGCTACCAGCATCGGCTATCATAAATGGTCTCTTCTCCCAGTAGTCCAGCATCTCTATAAATTCCATGAAGCCTCTGCGGATGGGTAGTATGTAGTGCATGGTTATGGTTGATGCTCCTGTAGACGAAGCATCTTCTGTCAGATATGTGTAGAGTAGTGTGGAGCCATCTCCTTGACCTAAGTCGCCTGCTACTGCTGCCATAGGTGGTTCTAGTTGAAGAGCTTCACAGGTCGTAGCCGCAGCAGCCATCATAGCTGTAGCACCTATTGAGATCATGTCATATCCAAACATTTTATCGCCTATATAGAGAGTCTTACCGTCAAACTTTATCTTATCTACTAGAAGGGATTTCTCTTCGATTGGTAGTGTGCCTGTAAGTAGAAGCATCTTTATTTCCTCACCTTTTTCCAAGCTTCAACCGCATGCTCATATGCCTTTTGTAACGTGTAGGCGCAAAGAGTGTACCCTACTTCGTTCGGCTGAGGAGCTTTATCTAGAGGTTTACCTACCATCTTTAGGCCTAATAAGGGTATGTCTGGGCATCCGCCGCCAGAAATGTTCACGATGATTCCGCCTTTCTTTTCAAAGGTTAGCTTCATGTTACCCACCCGTATCATCAAATAGTTTCCGAAGTCAACTTTCTTTACGAGCTGAGAGAGCTGGAGAGGTGGGAGCTCCTCTTCGAATGTAAAAACAACATCAAGTATTGGTACATCGTTCTCTTTTAAGATCTTTTCAGCTGCATTTACATCTTGACTTGGTACCGAGATAGCTAGATCGCAACCTGTTCTGACTTCTGGTGGAGGAGCGCCTGTTCTAATGCTAAAGCCTGCTTTCCGTAAGGTATGCTCAGCTTGCATAGCGTCTTTAAATAACTCAAACAAGAAGAGTGCTCTTGTATACCCCTCTGCTTTGCTCAAACGGCAGCACCTCCTTTAGCATATTTATCAAACTCTAATATGTTCTTTGCAAGATTTCTGATTGCTTGTACAACGTGTTTAGAAGGGCGTCCATATGTCTTCGATACTTGTACCCCTATCAGTTTAAAGACGCATCCTTTGAGATCTGATGCTAAAACTTGGGCGATTAGTGCGAGAGGTAGGTTATGTGTGATTAGAGGCTTGAAATGATGTTCTAGCAGATCCTCAATTATGAGTGTGCCAGGCTTCAAGTTTCTGTCTACGGCGTCTACCATCAGCACGAGGTTAGGCTTGGATTCTTTGACTTCTGTAAGAAATCTTTCAGGTGTAGTTTCGCATAGCATAGCTTTGATGTTTACTAAGCGTTTGTGTATCAGCTTGTACAATAGGAGCCCTGCGACGTCATCGCCGAAGTCACTGCCTATACACATTACTATGATGTTTTGTCCGCATACTGAACTTTTTATCTGTAGTAGAGTATTCCGAGTCAAGATTAGATGGTCTTCGCCAAAGCTAATTGTTGAGCATTCCTAAGCATCTCTTGGTATAATGCAGCGTAGTTGAATGAGAAGGGGCATACACCTGCGCATAGATTGCATTGTGCGCAGGTTGCTAGCTGCTCAGATAATAGGCGTATTTCAGAGGGAGTGAATCTCTTTGATCTATGCATCTGATAGTATTTTCTTAGCTTTATTATTGGTGCCTCTATTGGGCTGTTGTTGAAGGCTTTGAATGTTGGGCAGACTTCTATGCAGCGCCCACATTTGCCACAAGCGTCTGCGAAGACCATTAGTCCCGTAGGTCTTGACTCGGGTTTGATGACTCTCCAAGCTATTGTTGCAACTGCGTGCCTTATGGCGCCTCCGGCTATTAGTGAGACTACGATCCAGACGTAGATTATGATCATGTGTAGTGTGCCTAGCCATTTAATAGAGGTTGGTGTAAAGCCTACGATGGAGATGAAGCCGAAGACTGGGAAGAATTGAACTAACCCAACTATAGCGAAGGCTGCTAGGAAGGCTAGATCTAAGAAGAAGACTTTACCATACGCGAGTCTAAATGCTGGGTTCCTAATGTATTGAGTAATTATGCCTATGCCCCCGACTATGATGAGGAAGCCTGTTATTCCGTGCGCCCAAGATAGGAGCCAACCCCAGCCGCTGAATACATCCGACACACCTATAGTTAGGAAAGCAACTTCCATGATCAACCCCGTTATTATGTTGCACCATACACCTAAGTGGAAGAGAAAGCTTGTTACGCTGCGTCTTGGGCTTCTTTTGAAAAGGAGTGCAAGTAAACCTGGCTTTTCCATCTTTAGTGAGGAAAGCCTATATATTGATTCTTTGCTCTTCGCCATCTCTTAGTCCACCTTCTTTGCACCTTTACCTCCACGCCAAGCTAAACCGTAAAGTACTGCGCCTGCTAAGAACGGTATCCACAAGACTCTAGACCATTTAGCAAACAGTGAATATGATTTATATTCTGCAGGATATTCTGGTTTTATTACAGTTACTTCTGGTGCATTCATAAGTTGTTCATATTCGTATTCTGTTAGAACATAGATGACTGTTGCATCGTTTGCATATAGCATCTTACCTTTGTTTCGCTCCGCTATCTCCTGAGCCTCCTTTACCTTCTGTTCATACGGTCCCCAAGTCTTTGATTGAGTGGGGCAGATGGTTACACAGCTCGGAGCGCCGCCGTTTTCCGTTATCTTGCTACACAGATCACATTTGAATATCTTCTTATTCTCCAGATCAGTTGTTATTGAGTCGAATGGGCATACGGTTGTACAGAGGAAGCAGCCTATACATCTATCTTCGTGATAGATGACGGCACCTGATTCGAGCTGCTCTAATGCATTACTCTGGCAGACTGTTGTGCAAGGTGAGTCTAAGCAGTGAAGGCAGTTCTGAGGTGTAGGTCTCTTACCATATTTCATAGTGGCCATGGGAACTTTTGTAAATATGGTTCCATCTGTCTCCTGCCCATAATGTTTCTTATGGTACTCTGCGCAGGCTTGTACACACCGCATGCAACCTATACATTTGGATACTTCGATTAGCATAGCGTTCTTAGGTTTGACTGCTAGAATCGGCGGTGGTGATATTGTCGTTGCGGCGAGTGCGATTCCTCCTAATCCAGCAGCTGCGCCTATGAAGCTTCTTCTATTCATCTTCAACCTTATCTCACCTCTTGATAACCCTCAAAATGCTTCCATCTTGCGATAAAACTTCTATTATGAGGCTCTTCTCTATGTGAGTAGAGCATGAGATGCAAGGATCGTATGCTCTGATTACCACCCCAACTTCGTGCCAGAGCTTTTCTTCATCTACTGTGCCTTGCTTAATGTTTCTTAACGCGGCGTTTAGAGCTGATGCTTCGAAGCCGTTTGCATTCACTACTGTAGGTGTGATTATGTTTGCGTAGGTTACATAGCCATTGTCATCCCACTTGTAGTGGTGAATTAGTGTCCCTCTGCTTGCCTCTACCGAGCCTGCTCCTTCTCCAGCTCGCATCTTGTATTCGGTCTTGGTGTCGCCTCTAGAGATTACAGGGTCTGATAGGAGCTGCTCTAAGCGTTCTGCAGCATAAACAAGGCATACATATCTTGCAAGATTGTATTGTATTGTCCCGTGTATGGGTGAGCCAAACTTGCTTCTCAGATCTTTCAGTAGACGATCTGCAACATCGGTTCCTGCCTTTTTCGCTACATTGATTCTCGCTAAAGCGCCTGTTCTGATAAGACCTTTTGCTAATCCTTCGCCTTTTATTGTGACACTCTTTCCGTATGAGTAAGGTATGGGCACCTCTATTATGTGGTCTGTGTAGTTTATAGGTTTGAACTCAGCTTTTAACCCGCCGTTTTTATCTATGATGCTTATGTTGCCTCTGTAGAAGTTTATGGTGTTATCGTAGCTCATAGCCATGTAATTCGATTCTAGTTTTCCGAGTCCACTGTTTTCATTCGCATATTTGAGGATTGCTGGGGCTATTGCTGCATCCCACCATCCTATCACCATCTTCTTAGCTTCTATGACCTCGTTAAGTAGCTCTACTCTTTTGTCTTCAGTAAGTCGTTTAGTGATGCCCCCTGGAACTGCGGTCATGGGGTGAACTGCTTGAACACCTATTGTTTCGATTATCTTTTGACCTATCTCCCTTACTTTAACTACTTCTTTTGCCACAGCCGGGTACTTTTTGTATAGTGCTATGATGTCACGCTGCTTTAGGGGAAGGTCTGGTAGTAGGTAGTCTACGCCTGTCAGTATGAAGAGATGTAGTGTGTGATCGCCTAGTATCTCACCCATGAGCATAAGTTCTCTGAGTTTCTCTGCTGTTTCGGTTGGCGTTAGGTTAAGACCGTCTTCTATGGCTTTTACGCTTGCTAGGTGGTGTGGTACTGGGCATACTCCGCATATTCTTGTGGTGATTATGGGTAGTCTTGTGACAAGTCTGTTTTCTGCAAATTTTTCGAAGCCTCTGAATTCAGCGAAGCACGCTTGCACTCTTGAGACATCACCTTTATCGTCGAGCTGGATCAGCATCTTCAGATGACCTTCGACACGTGTTACCGGCTCGATTTCAATCTGTCTCATCATAATACCCCCTTTAATGCGCTCTTCAGCATCTGCTTGATGACTGGTTGTGGTGGCGGACAGCCTGGTATGATATAGTCTACTTTCACGTATTTTGACAAGGGTTCTACGGTATCAAGGATTCTAGGGGTGTCTTTGTGTTGTGAGGGGTCTTCAGAGCCGTAGGCTCTCTGCAGTAGCTCACTTTTTTCAAAGAGGTTTGCTAGGCCAACAAGACCTGTTGAGCTAGGGCATGTTCCGAATGATACGAGTATCTTTGATTTTTCTCTTGCTTTCTTTACCCGTTGTAGGTCGTGGTCGCTTCTGATGGCGCCTATTACAAGCGTAAGGTCTGCTTCCTCGTAGTCTGTTGTGCTTGCTAAAATCGGAGCGTAGACGAGATCTAGGCGCTTATCGAATAGGTCAAGAAGTGCTGTACCGAGGTCGGCTAAAGCTATTTCGCAGCCTCCGCATAAAGCACAATCTTCTATAGCGACCTTTATTCTTTCAACCAAATACTTCGCCTCTACATATATTTATTGAAATTTATCAAAAAAAGAAAAGGATAGGAGCAGTTTATTACTGCTCACTTAGCTAAGCAAGTAGAGCCCTTTTGACCATAGTTGCAGTGACGATCTTCTTGTATGCGTTACCTGGCATAGGGATGGCGTCTATTACTGCTTGTTGTCCTGCTTGTGTTGCTGTTTCTTCGGTTATTGCTTTGCCCTTTAGGAAGTCTTCTGCTGCTTTGGCGCGTTTTGGAGTTAAGTAGACTGCGCCTAGTGCTATTCTTGAGTCTGTTACGTTTCCTCCTGAGATGTTGTACCAGACGGCTGCGCTTGCTATTGCGAATTCGATGCTTGGTCTTATAGCGGTTTTCATGAATGCTGATTTCGATGTTGCTGGTGGTGTTGGTATCTGGATCTCCTTTATTATTTCGTTCTTCTCAAGGACGTTTCCTGGTTGTAGTTCTGTGAAGAAGTTTTCAGCAGGTATGTTTCTTTTGGTGGTTACTATTGTTGCGTTTAGTGCTACGAGGGCGGGGGCTGTGTCTGAGGGACAGACTGCGTAGCATCCTTTTGGTCCTCCGAATATGCTGTGGTAGTATCTGTTGTCGCCTCCCATAGCGTAGCATATTGCTCCGCCTTTTCTGACGCAGTTAAACTGGTTGTCTGAGGCTCTGTAGTACCAGCACCAGACATCTTGGCAGATGTTGCCTGCGATTGTGCCCATGTTTCTTATGAGTGGTGATGCGACGTGTGCTGCTGCCATGGCTAGTGCTCTATATTTTGTTCGTACGGTTTCGTTGCTTGCTATGTCTACCAGTAGGGTTGTTGGTCCGATCTTTAGTGTTCCGCCTTCTTCTTTTATGTAGCTGAGCCCTGTGACTTTCTTTATGTCTATTAGGGCTGTTGGCTGCTTTGGTAGGGCGTTTTGCTTCATCACGTGTAGTATTTCTGTGCCTCCTGCTATGATGGCTGCATCTGGTATGTCTGTTAGTAGTTTAGCTGCTTCATCCAAAGTCTTTGGTTCATAATATTTGATTGGCTGCATCTTCTTTACACCTTCCCTAACGCCTTAAGGATCTTGTCTGGCGTTACTGGTAGGCTGTCGAAGTATACTCCTATGGCGTTCGCTATCGCGTTGGTGATTGCGGGTACGATTGGTGAGGTTGGTGGTTCACCTAGGCCTTTTGCACCGTGGTTGTATGAGTCTGGTGGCTGCTCCGGATTCTCAACGAAGTCGACTATGATTTCTGGGGTTTGCGAAGACAGTGGCATCTTATGGTCTAGCATGGATGCGTTGTAGCATCTCCCTGTCTGTGGGTCAAATAGCAGCTCCTCTTGTAGAGCCATGCCTACGCCTTGTATGACACCTCCGTGGACTTGGCTTATGCAGCTCTTGCGGTAGATTACTCTGCCTATGTCGTGAACCGCTACAACCTTAAGCACCTTGACGAGTCCAGTGTCGCAGTCCACTTCGACTTCAGCAATGTGGGTCGCATATGTTCTTTGAGTGGTGTTTGCTGGAGGAATCCACTGCCCAGCTGCGATTATCCAAGGCGATGATGCAACCAATTCTTGGATAGTGACAGATTTAGAGGGGTCATTAGCTACATATATCTTCCCCACATCTAATTTTAGATCCTCTTTTGTCACCTTCAGCTTAGCTGCAGCCTTTTCCAGCAGCTGGTCTTTTACTTGGAGAGCCGCAACTCCAACCGCATTTCCAACTGATTTGGTCTGCCTGCTGCCGTATGTTCCTCCGCTGTCTGGTCCTGTGTCTGTCGAGTAGTTTGCTACAGTGACCTTTTCGAACGGTAGCCCAAGGTGCTCAGCAGCGATGATGGCGACCCGCTCTCTTCCGGCATTACCTATGTCACTATAGCCCGTATAGATTGTGAGTGAGCCATCTGGATTCATAACTAAAACGGCTGCGTTAGGCAGGCTACCCGCGCCGTGCCCGCAGGAGTGGTTCGCCACACCGATGCCTCGCACAACACCTGAGGTTGGTTTGGTCTTGGGCCAAGGCTTCCACTTCTTATCCCACTCCGCGAGCTCCCTCGCCCTGTTTATGCACTGAGGCTGACCTATGGATGGTATTCTATTCCCATTAGTAGGATCTTTGTCTCCTTGAGTAAACATGTTGTTCTTTAATCTGAATTGTATCGGATCCATGTTGAGTTGGAAGGCGAGCCTATCCATAGCGGTTTCGATAAACCAGCAGCTTGGAGGATCTGCCACACATCTTACAGGACCAGTTGTGCAGGTGTTGGTGTAGATGTCGTAGCATTCAACGTAGAAGTTTGGCCATTTATATATGAATAGTTGCTCCGTAGCGATACCTGAGCCTGAGACGGAGTAAAACGGACCTGCGTTCGAGTAGTTCTTCGCCTCGAATGCTGTGACGGTTCCATCCTTCTTAAGACCGAACTTAAGGTATGAGACACAAATCCAACGATGCTTACCTACTATTAGGTTATCTTCCCTAGTCAACTTATACTTAACAGGTCGGCCTGTCCTAGTTGAAAAGATCGCCGCGAGGATAACGTGCCTCTCAACGCCTGTTTTGTCTCCAAAGCCGCCTCCACATAACTCAGCGTGTACACATATTCTGCTTTGAGGAATATTTAATGCTCCAGCCAAACCGTTGCGTATACCGTGCGCGTACTGTGTGTCTGTCCAAACGTGTAGCCTACCATCCTTCTCCAAGCTCACCAAGCAAGCCCACGTGCCAATATTGTTGTGCTGGAGCGTCTGACTCCGCAGCTTGAATTCAAGCGTTAAATCAGCTTCAGTGAAGCCCTTCGCGGTGTCACCAACCTTATATGTGACAGTAGTTGGGGTTCTGACGATGTTGCTACCCTCGTAGAGTTTAGGGGCATCAGGCTTCATAGCCTCTTCAACATCCTGCACGTAGGGTAGGGGCTCATACGTCACCTTGATCTTAGAGAGCGCCTCCTCAGCGATGTAAGGGTCGTCAGCAACGACAGCACACACCTCCTCACCAGGATGTCGAACCTTATCGTATGGCAGTATCATCTTAGTCGTGCCAGCTAGCCTCACAGGGCTGTCCTTGAAGTCGAACGGTGTGAGAACGTCACGCACACCCTTCATAGCGAGCGCTTCGCTAGCGTCAACAGCCGTAACCTTCGCATGCGCATAGGGGCTTCTTAAGATCCGCATATAGAGCTGGTTAGGTAGATTAAAGTCCCAGCCGAACTTTAGAACACCCGCTGCCTGCCTCGCCGCCATAATCCTAGGCCCATCGTACTTTCCTACAAGTCTAAACTCTTGCTGCGACATATCACTTCGCCGCCTCCAACACAGACTTCACGATATACGGCCAGTTGCCGCACTTGCAGAGGTTGCCGCTCAACGCCTCCTTCACCTCATCCTCAGTAGGCTTCGGGTTCTTCTCCAACAGAGCCTTAGAGACCACGATTATGCCAGGTATGCACATGCCGCACTGAATACCTTCGTTGTTCACAAACGCCTGCTGAATCTTATCCAAGTTACCCACGCTACCTATCCCCTCGATCGTTGTGATCTTCCTTCCACTAACCGAGCAGGCTAGCAGCATACAGCTCAGCATAGGCACACCATCAACCAAGACAGCACAGCTCCCACACTCACCCCTATCACAACCAGTCTTAGTGCCAGTCAACCCAAGCTTCTCCCTAAGCACATCAGCCAGACTCCACCTGTTATCAACAAGTAGAGCATAGTCCACCCCGTTAACATTCAGCGTGATCAGCGACGTATAGCCTACTTCAGCCGCCGGCGCAACCGTCTTAGTAGTAGTAACAGTGGTTGTGACAGGTTGCGTAACAGTAGTAGCAGCACCAGGCTGCGTAACAGTCACAGTAGCCGTAGCTGCCGTCTGTGTAACTGTAGCGGTTTTTGTCTCTATAGATGTGACAGTTTTCGCTGCTGGTACAGCTGCTTGACCAGCTAGGTAACCACCCACCGCACCTACGATAAGTCCACCTACTACACCTCCCGCCGCTGCAGCAGTAGAGACACCAAGAAACTTTCTACGTGAGATCTTCTTTTCTTTCTCTTGTTCGGAAGCCATATCACATCATCTTCTTAGTCTTTTGACTAAGGTTGCCGTCTATTTATATTTTTGCCTCTATTTTTACGCCTTTTTTTTTAAAGAAAATTGTTAATTGTCATATATGAGGAAGACTTATCTAACAGGGGGACAGATGTTTTGGATAGCATGTCTACCAAAGTAGTTGATGCCAGAAATCAACCTTGCCCAAAACCAGTCTTGATGGTGAAAAGAGTATTAGAAGGTGCACAGATAGGAGAAATCTTTGAAATAATTGTAAATGACAAAACGTCAAAAGAGAATGTGCTTCGCTACTGCTGGAACAATGGGCAAGAGATACTCGACTCACGCTACGAAGGCAACGACTTCCACCTCACCGTCAAAAAAGCCCCATTTAAAAAAGTCGACAAACCTCTACCAGTAATAGGACCTTGCGGACAACGCTGGGATTAAAAACATAACTTCGCCAATATGTAGAAGAAGGATTTATAAAAATAAGATACCATAGGATTACCTCAGATGTTAATTGTTCCCAAAGATTCATTTAAAGAAAGAAGTTCGCGATTGGATGCTGGCTCGATACGTTATAGACCACTTTGAAAAGCAAGGCAGTTTTATACAAGGCGATCTACTGTTTAACCAATCTTTCGGCAAAGAGGTTGTTGATATCGAAGGGACAACAGCGTTAGGACCATTTGTAGTAAAGATAAGCGACGAACAACTTACAGACAAAGAGATTGATGACTTCTACAAGCTTTGCTTAGATAGCCAGCTCTATGAAGGACTTCTAATATCCTCGAACAAACCCCTAGATAAAGCGATGCGAACAGCACTACTTTATGATAATAGACTTATGGTAAACTGGTTCAGAGTACGCAACATCAACGACGCAATAAACTACGTCGCAACCTACTATAGCTTTGAAGTAATATTCGAAGGACAAAACGCATATCTCATCAGCGCCCCAAAACTTCTTCCCAGAAAAAAGACGTAGTCTAACCTCTTTAAAAGCATAAATATCAGAGTTCCAAATTATAATTTGATAAAATGGGAAGCGCTCAGAAGACTAATAGAAGGCAAGTACACTTAAAGTTAGTCAGCTTCCTTGTTGTGCTCTTTCTACTAATAACATTAACTCAGATAAAGCTGCCTCAGCAGGCGTTAGCAGCGAGTTTTGTCCCATTACCGGAAGAATACAGAAACTCTGTGACTATTGAGAGTGTTAACGGTGCAATACAGACACTACTTTCAGATGAACACGGTGATGTGGAGCAGCTCAAGACTGAGTACGAAGAGGTGAAGACAACAGAAGGCACAATCTTAAGACCATCCGCAGTAAATACAATAGGCTGCTCAACCGATTTCGCCAATAATTTGAAGATAAACTTCACAATCACACACACAATACTTGAGCCTGTCAAAGGAACGGTTAAGATAGAGATAAGTAACTATCGAACTGGCTTTGTCTACGACACAAAACTATTATTGTTGAATTTTGCACCAAGAGAACCGATCAACAAAGCTGTAAAATTCTCTATTATCACATCCGAACCAGACACAGAATTCTTCATCAAAATAACCTTCCCAACCGCTGAGGAACTAGCTTACAAAGAACCAGATACAAAACAAGTTTCGCTACTCGAGTATTTACTCTACCAGAGCGGCATAACACCACATTAAGGAGAAATGAACATGAAACTAATAAGGATTCTTTTCCCTTACACACGTAGACAGATCTTAGCATCTTTAATCGGGCTCATCATCACCTACCTTCTCTCATCAACCAAACTAGCTTACCCCTATAATGTTGAAGTAAATCTCTCGCAGATAGGCATCTTTATAGCAGCCTGCTCAGGCGGACCCGTGCTAGGAGCAGTTGCCGGACTAATCGGTTCTATACAAAACCCTTCAACATTCGTCCAATACGACACAACAATAATCTTTGCACTCCTTGGATTAATCGCAGGCGCTCTATCTGCACGCATCAGACCACTATCCTCTACAATCACAGCCTGGCTGATAGTAGGCTCAACCATCTATATAACCGCACAACTCAACCCAAACATGATTATTACTAAATTGTTTTGGATACTTACCGTAAACACCTATCTTGCGTTAGCTGGAGCCCTATCAGCCGATCTAACAGTAACCTACCTAGGAGCATCAAGAAGCGTAAAGATCACAAAGACCGAGGTGTCAAAAACTCAACCAATAAGCATCTGAAGACCACTGCCCACAAAGATCAAACCCAGCAAACCACTAGCCAAACCACCTATCAAAGCAATCCTCTGAATAAAAGAACCATTCTTCAACCTAAATAAACCGACAAAAGGCAAAACAGCGACCAGAGGTAAAATAGACGAACCGACCCAAAACATCCCTACAGCAACATAAGCTAAAGAGATACTTGAATCAGAATACACAGATAACACAGAAAGTAAAGGAAGGCAAACCGAAAAACTCGTCAAATAACCAAGTGCCAAGGGAAACCTACCCTTAGAAAAATCTTTACAAGACACAGACGCATCCCTCACCAGAGACCTATAGCAGTAGTAGATCATAATAAGACCGAGCAGAACCATACTCGAACCCTTGACATAAGGTGAATTAAGCACACCAACATACGATGCCGCAAAGTAAAAGATCGTCGCCACAGCCAAGTAGCTTACCAACCGACCAAGAGAAAACAGTCCAACAATAAGAAGGCTGTTATTAACGGTTCCCTTGCTAGAAAGCAGCTGAACAGAAAGAATAGGCAAACAAATAGAGGTACACCTTAGACTATTTGCAGCACCAAGGAAAAAACCAGCTAAAATTGCTTCGATCATACCAAGATCAGAGCCAACTCATAGACTACCACGATGAACCAATAAAACAGAATCAAGCCAGCAACAACACTTAAGGTAACCAAGTGTACTTTAGGCTCTATCTGCAAACTAAATATTTTAAGAGCAATAGCACTTTGAGGACACTTTTCAACACACACCAAACATTTATCGCAGGTATCAGTTACTTTAATACTACCACCATCTACACCGTGCTGAATCGCAAACGTTGGGCACAGTGTTGAACATACACCGCAGTCTGTGCAACTCTCCCTATTAACAACAATCTTAAACGGAGCAACTTTATCTAACAAACTTAAAGCAGCCCCCAAGGGGCAGATAAAGTGGCACCACTTCCTTCTGCTAATAAGTGGCAGACCAATAAAGAAGATCACCGCAATCAATATAGTGATAGATAGGTTTAGGGGAGAGGAGACCCAAGATAACACACCAGCCCAGCAGAAGACGCAGAACCACTGCACAGCAAAGATCAAGGAGAGTAAGATGGTCACAGACAATATAGCATACTTTAAATCAAATATGAGTTGAGAAGCCTTCGCAGGTGTAATATCTGAAGCCCTAATGGTAGTCAGCCTCATAAAGCGGCGCTTTACAGCATTATACACCCTACCAAATCCCTTTGCCTGTCTAGCCGCTTCACCCAACCCTCCGAATGGGCAGAGCCATCCACACCAACCCTTGCCTAACAGAAGAGCGAATACCATAAAAAATGCAAAAACGAGCAAAAAAGTGCCTAAGCTGAGTGGGAACTCTGTAAAGAACTTGATATATATGGGAGTCGATACATAGATCTGGTTACCTACACTGGATGGTATGAGAAAGGGGCAGAGGACAGAAACGTAACCCGAACCTGTAAGAGCAGAGGGTACCAAAGATATACGCTCATGACGAGAAATCCACAACTCAAGATACCCACCGAGCTGAGCCAAAAAAGCAGCAAAAGTTACCCACATAACGATCGTTAAGGCTACAACAAAGACACTCCTCATGCGATAGGTTTTATTACTCGTAGAAGCCAAAAAAGTAAAGATACCGCTTATAGGTGCCAGAATAACACCTAGAAGCAGTTGCTGAGAAGAGTAAATGTAAAAAGCTACGGCAGCAACAAAAACTGAAGCCACCAAATGATCAACCCTAAACTTGGGTTTAGCAACAGCAGCCCGTTTCTGAAGCATCTCCACATCTATCTTCTTTTCTGTTTAATAACATTTTGCAACAAGTGCAAAGAACATAGACGCTCTAAAACATAAAGTTCAAAACCCTTTTTCTTGTGGCTGTTAAAGTTGATTGCTAGATGTCGAAGTAGAAGTAGTTGTGCTACTTTGAAATCTGTATAAATTCAGGTGAGAAGTTTCTCGAGCTTCTTTACTACGGTTTCTCTTTTCAAGTATGCTTCGAGCTCTATGGATTTGATGAGTAAATTTGCTAATCTTCTATAGGGTTCGGTTGTTTGATCTAGCAGCCATTCGACAAGTTCGTGCTTAAGGGTTTCTTTTGCTTTCTCCAGCTCTTCGTCGTAAAGTAGGATTGTTGTACCCCTTATTTCCCCTCTTAGCTCCCTACCATCAGATAACCTTTTATGTCCTGGTAGCCACTCGACGAGAAGCTCATCGCCGACGCCGAGTTTGTCTTTCAACCTCTTAAGCTCCTTTGCAAGCAAGGCTTGGACGCCCCTCCCCTTATTTCTCTTCTTCCTCTGCTCAAGAGTCTGAGTGACCATGGCTACGCTGCCCTTCAAGCGGCTTCGCTTTCTCTCACTGAGTAATCGGTTTCTTCAACTCTCTGTTGAAACATAAGGTGCTTCAATCAGCGAGTTCGCCTTCATATGGCTTAACGGTGTCGGTGGGGCGATAATCAAGAGCCTGTGGCAAGCTGTGACCTACTCCTTCTTCACCATTCCAGCAAGAAGCCTGATGCCATCTTTAAAACCCTCTAAATAATATTCCTGTAGGATTCTTGTCTCCTGGAGCTTTTTGAGCAGGGCTATTGTTGGTGGTGGAGATTCTATTCCTTCGTCGAGCTTGTTTAGGCTTCTTGAGATCTTAAGGGATAGTGTGATCGCATCCAGTAGCCTTTCAACCGTTGAACCGCTTAACCTACCGTTGAAGCACTCGTCTAGAAGCTTGCTGAGATAGTTTAACGCTCTCTCCTCTTGCTCCCTATGCTTCTTATACGCTTCACCTAGTGTTGCTCTGTGGCACTCTGGGCATAGAAGCTCTAGGTTCTCTAAGCTGTTGTTGAGTGGGTTCTTATCCTTGTGGTGTCTGTGGAAGCCGTGCTCCAGCGAGTTGCCGCATCTAGCGCAAACACCGTCTTGAGCAAAGTAGGCTAACTCAACCTTCCACTGCGGGAAGTCTCTTCGCTCGCTCAAGCCACTTCACCTTTCCGCACTAAGTTTAGTGACTAAACTTCGATTGCGCGCCTGATCTTCGCGTTCACGCTTGGAGTCAGGTTTACTCACTAAACCTTCTCCACTGGACTTTGAAGGCTTATTCTTGCTGCTGGGTTTAGCGGCTGAACTCTCTTTCCTTCCAACCAGTTCTCCCGCTAGTGCGTGCAGCTTCTTCGAAAGCTCTCTTAACCCTTCGTCGCCCATGAACATATACACTTCTCTCGCCGCTTTAACCCACCTTTGAAGGTGTTGAGCGTGCTCTAAGCATATTGAAGGCCTATGGTAGTCGTCTGAGCCGCCTTCCCTCTTACAGATTATGCAGCGAACCCTATACTCCTGCCCATGTTTAGTGACTAAACTTTGACCGCCTCTCCCCTTCACCCTGCTGTATGCTTCCTCCAGGTTTATGCTGCCGTTTTTCAGCTCCTCATAGGTATATGGATCTCTGTATATGCTGTATAGTCGGCTTACGTAGCCCTTACTGTAGCCGAGCTCCTTCGCTACGGCGTCCAACCTCATGCCTAATGCGTCGTGCATTACTCCAACAGCCCTCACTAGCTCAAAATCCTTCAATCTTCGAGCCCTATAATTAGTTAAGACTTGGATCACTACAGCTTCTTGATCTGATGCTTCTCTGACTACGCAGGGTGCGCTGCCCCAACCCAGCTTCTTTAAAGCGTGGTATCTGTGCACACCGTTAATTATCTCATACAGGCCCTGCGGTATAGGCTTTACGAGTAAAGGTTCTAAAAGACCCCTCCTCCCTATATCATCAGCCAAGAACTCTATGTGCTCTTCATCTACACCTTCACGAACATAGTTTGAGGGCAATCTGATTTTATCCAAAGGTATATCTTGCGTGCTCAAAGCCTTTCACCGCATTCTGTGCAGAACCTGGCGCCTTTGTATGAAACTGGAGAGCCGCAGCTCCAGCATACAGTGTTCTCCTCAGCATATCCGTTGCACTCGTTAAGGAACTCAAGGTACTTTCGCCTATGCTCCTCTTCATCTAAACCTAGGATGCGGAAATGCTCCTTAACCGTGCTAAGATGGCTCCAAGCACCGCAGCCGCAAATCCTACATCTGTAGCAGGGTTCACCGCCATACGTGAGGACTTCGATGAACTTCGTAAAATCAGCTTCTTGCTTCTCTGAAGAAAGCTCAGTCCATTTCGCTTCGCTACGCAACTTCAGATCTTTCTCGGTTGTAGAGCAACCGCACCTTCCAAGGTGTTCAACCATAACATTCACCAAAAAATAGTGGGTTGTGGAGCTCACAGCTGAATAGGAGCTCCACAATTCGGGCAGAACTTTGCGTTAGTGGAAACGTCAGCTCCGCAGTTTCCGCATTTTGTGGCTTCCGTTGCCTTATCCTCGGGCAGAGGCATTAGTTGTTCGATTCGTGACACTACCACCTCTTCCTCCTTCCCCTGGAACGATCTTTTCTCAACTTTGTCAACCACTACAGCAAGAACCTTTTTGCCCTTAAGCACCTTGGCGACGTCAACTCTGGCGCCCGGTTTAGGCAGAGAGCCGACTATGCTGGCGTAGATTCGCCCAAGCTTGCTCTTCTCGTTCAACTTTTTGGAGCAAATTATCCCTAACACAGTGCTATTAGCATCGTTAAGCTTCACGTCGATAACGAGAATGGGGCCGTACGTGCTTTTCAGCGGAGTACCGTCCGGCTTCGAATCTCTAACGTCCACGATCTCGCCTTCATATGTACCGGGCTTGATTCTAACAGGTTTGAAGCCTTCTGAAACTTCGAGTTCAGTCATCGAACCTTTTTCACCTTCACTCTAGTCTTCTGCAGCCTTTCGATTTCGCTGAGTGGGATGAGCCAGAAGCGCTTGCCTCCTGTGAGGCTCCTCGTCTCCTGAGCATTGATCTTGCCGCTGTTAATAAGGTCGTAAACGGTCCTAACGCTAGCTTGCAATCGAAGCGCCGCTTCCCTTGGTGTTAACATTTTCTCCTTTTCTTCTTCGCCCATTTTCTCCGCCGCAAAAGATAAGAAGAATAAGAAGGATAAATTTGTGCGACAAAGAATGAGCCAAAACGTGTCGCTAAAACTAGCTGCTGAGCTCTGGATTGCTTTACATATTAAGGAGGCTATAGACAGGCTTTGCGATCTGATGGAGGAGACGGAGAGCGAGCTGTCGTCGAGGAATATGGAAGCTACCGCGAAGGTGATGGAGAAAATAATCTTCCATGAGGAGAGACCTTCACTCATAAAAAAAGTATGCGAAGAGTGCGGCTATAGTAAGCGTTATGCTGCGAAGGTGGTGGATAAAATCATAGGTTCCTTACGTGCACAGGTAATCAATCTAGAGGGGAAAGGGATGTGGGGCAGACCTGGTAGCCGATTTGCTGGAGTGAAGTGGGAGACAGTGAAAAATATGTTTCGTGGGAGACCACCAGCAGTATACCAGTTAAAGCCGCCTGACACTACCTTTGATCAGCCGGAAGATCTTAAGCAGATGGTTAATCTTGTTTTGCTCCTTTCAGGTACGGCTCAACGTTACTTGAAGATCATGATTAGAATAAGCCATCGTAAAGAAGTTCTAAGCGCGGTATGTGAGATCACCCAGAATCAAGCCTACGAGTTGCTGAAGCAACCTCTCGCTAAAGAAGCTCAAGAGGAAATTGAGAAAGCGATCCAAGGCATTGAAGAGGATAAGAAGAAGATAGAGGAGAGCGACTTCCTAGATCAACTCACACCAGATCAGTTGAGAAAAGCGGTGGATGAGGTGGTAGATGGGTGGTTTCAACCGATCCTTGAGCCTATATACCAGCAGATCTCCCAGATGCTTCACCTAAGCACGCCGGCGAATAAAGAAGATAGTAAGAAGTGATCTGGATCTATGCATCTTTGATTTATCTTAACAATGTTTGCAACCTCGCTGTAGATAAGCTACTGCACCACCTTGGTTTACAGCCTCCAGTTAGGTTGGGTGCCAGGTGTATGCGGTTTCCCCCAATCATTCCCAGCCTTGCACCCTCATACGCCCACTAGGCGCCTGGGTTTAGTAAGTGGTGTGTTTGGTGCGTTTGGTGTAGGTTGGTATAGTTTGATTGCTTGTTTTGCACCACATTGCATGCTGTGAGATTCTGGTGGTTCTGGTGAATCTGGTGTAGGCTTTATTCGAGAACCTTGTATGCGTCTTCAGTAGGCCTATAACCCTTGTATCTCTCACGTGATTCAACTAAGCCTAGGCTTTTAAGCGTCTTCATCTTGCTTACCACGGTTCTCCTGCACATTTTGAGTTTCTTCGATATCTTTGAAGCTGTTAAGATCTTGGCTTCACATAGGAGTTTGAGTATGGGTTTGAGCGTTGGATCTTCGTTGATCTTATTTTTCACCTCCTCCAGCTCCTCTCCGCTCAGCGCTAGGAGCTTGATCTTAATCGGCTTAGGCATTATGTGGAACCGAAGCTCCTCCTCGAACAGCTCTAGGTCGAAGTTCAGATCATCCTCATCTTCGTATTTGAAGTTCTCCTTTAACAAATCTCTTATCATCTTCATATCCACTTCGAAGAAGCCTTGCTCATTTCTCTTGAAGGTGTGTAGGGTATCGTAATCTTCGCCGACTCGCTTTTCTAAGGTTAGGCAGCATAGTTGATCACACATAGATAGGAAGATCTCGCTTTCACCGTGTCCTACGCTCGCTATGGCGTAGGCTGAGAACTCAGCGTGCTCTTCACTCAACACCATTCACCCTTGTTTGCATCGAAAAATTCTTCAGTTAAACCTTACCCTTATGGGAAACATAGGTTCATTAGGCTTATGTGGCGCTCACCGTTATCGGTCTTCTAGATTTACAACTTTACAAGCAAGCCTGGAGCAAGGTTAAGGTCTTCCCAATCGTTCGCACCCCTGTAAGCCTAACCACGCTTGGGTGTGAGCGTGGGGGTTGGAAGCCACTTGTAATTGTAAAAACTAAAGTTGAACGCACGTGAAGCAGAACCGCCTGAACAGGCTTTACAAGGGGTTGCAAAACTTTGCAACTCTAAGCTTGAAACAGTGTTAAACTCTCCACTCTCCTTAAATAGCCTTTACAACGCCTTGCAAAACTTTACAACGTGTTGCAAAACTACTTCGCTTACAACCTTTTTACAACTTCACTTACAACCCTTTTTTGCAAAATCCCTTCATTAGCTAAAACAACACTTGCAAAATCTCTATTGAAGGCAGGTCCTGTAGTCGAAGCCTTAGGTATAAGCCGTATCTCCAACATAGAGGAGCTCACCGTCCCTCTTCAAGGCCTGCAAAAGTGGAAGTGGGTGGAAGTAGGTGGAGACAGGTGGAAATTAGCGGATATACTTTCAACATGAGCTGGAAGTAGGTGGATATACTTCCACATCCACTTCCACGACTTATGCACGTCTGGATTTTAAAGCCACTTCCAAGCCGCCTCCAAGTCCCCTAGAAGGCTTCTCTCGCCGACTGAACCCCAAAAGTATTAAAAGAGTTAAGGTAGATATAGGCTTGGAAGTGCTGTGGAAGTGGTGGTTGGAAGTGGCTGAGGAAGTGGGTGGGAAGCTGAATAGCATTGCTGAGAGGGGGGCTGTAGACTATGGAATCCTATTTGTATACCTAAACTCTCCGCTGATATTGTGAGACGCTTCACCGTAAGCTTCATTAGTAAATCCGATTTAAACGAATAGAGGTGGTAGCTTGGTCAGGGTTCTCGTCATCCACCTGAAGAAGAAGATGCCGAAGCTTGATGAGAAGGCTAAGAGCGAGCTCCTAAGCAGAGCCCAAGAGGTTTTGAAGAAGTATCCGAACGTCCAATTCAAGGGGACATTCGTAGACGACAGCGGCGTAGGAATCTGTGATTGGGAGGCTCCCGATGCAGCTACAGTCGAGAGCATCGTAAAGGAGTTGAAAGCACCATACGATAAAGTGGTAGCGGTAAAACAGGTCCTACCGTAACCCACCTTTTTAAGGCTCCAGTAACGTTACTCAAGTGTTGTAGAATGTATTATGATGCATTCTCTTCCAGCGTCCATGAGTCTTCGAATACGGATCGCAAAACTAAGCGTTGAAAGTTTAGGTATACAAGGAGAGTAGGGTAACAAACTTCCAAGGATTGAGTTGGAAGCCGCTTCTGGAGATTGAGAAGGAGCTGGCGAAGCAAAGGAAGCTTCCAACGTTAAAGCAAGGGGATAAACTCCCCGATACCCAAAATTTTGGGGAATGTGGTGAGGCATTAGAGCTGTTCGCTGAGAAGATCGGCTCCAGCCCTGAAACGGTTAGGCAGGCGCTGTGGCTTACGGAGAACGCTCCAGAGGAGGAGCTTGAAAAGCCGGGTAACCCGTGCCGATTTTTCGGCAAACGAGAAGGAGAGAGCTACTGAGAGAGAATAAGAAGCCCAAAAAGAAAGCTGGAACACTGCAACCCCTAGGGGTGTCGATACATCAACACCCTTCCAGGAACACGCCATATCCTGTAAAATGTATCATAGCGTAATACATTCTTTTCTACCCGATTTAGGTCTCTTTCCAGTTACCGAAGACGGTAAACGTAATGTTACGTTTATAGAGCAACTCTTCAGAAGCAAGCCTTTGTGTACCTAAACCTACCAGATTATGCAACTCTCTCTAACCCCCCTCGATAAAGCGGTAGAGAAGTCCCTAGTCAGCCGGAGTTATAAGGATGCACCCTTTTGTTTTAACTATCTTTAGTTGAAGTTTGTCGCCGGTTTTAAATGGGAGCTTGGGTAAGGCGTTTTTGGGAATGTATATGAAGCCGTAAGGGTTCAATTTAGTTTTGAAGGTTTCGATATTAGGTATATTCGTTAGGTTCAATTTATCCGATTGTGCAGGCTGAATCTGATTTATCTGATTTGGTGGTTGGTTATTTAACCGCATCATACTTTCTTTATACGGGTGTGTGTCTTCGTTCTTTTCCGGCTTTCTAAATATGAATAGGTGTTCGTAGTACAGTAGATAGAAGTCCATGTAGTATTTCTTATTTGTTTTGTTTATGTCCACCCAGCATTCTTCCGCTACTTTTGTTAGCCCTCCCCATTTTTCCCTTGTCGTTTTAGTTTTCCATTGGTATTTTACAATGTCTTCGCGTAATACGAAGCCTGCTTCAAGGAATGCCTGCATCGTTCGGAAGGCTATTGGAACGTGGTGTCTGTGTTTTCTTGTGTCCCCAATGAGTATCGCACAGAATCTTCCAGGCTTAAGCACTCTGTAGCTTTCTTTTGCTATTTCCCTCATTCCATTTATGTATTCGTCAATGCTGTGCACGGCGGAGAGGTCGCCTATGACTTTATTTTCTTTGGAGTACGGTATGATGTTTGCGTAGGGTGGATGTGTGGCTATAAGATGTATAGATTCATCTTCGATTAAATTCAGGTTCCTTGCATCACCAACATAAGTTTTTATTGTGACGTTTAAATGATTTGGGTCGAGAGGTGTATAATTGAAATTTAGTCTGTCCCGAGTGAGCATTATGCAGTTTGGGTTTATGTCAACGCCTATAGCATCTCTTGCCAAAAGCTTGCATTCAACTAATGTGGTTCCTGAGCCGCACATTTGATCTAATACCGTTTCTCCTGGTTTGGAATATCTAAGGACCAGGTTTCTTGCTAATTGAGGGGGCCAGTTTCCTCTAAAGTTTCCTTGATGAGTTGCCCATGTTCCCCTTTCAGGAAATGACCAGAGGTTAGTTGTTTCGAGTTCAAAATTCTTCGGTTGATATTCAGCTATCTTCTTCGGCTGTCCGATTTTAATCTTAGTATTTTCTACCGTTATCTCGTTGTGCGTTTTGATGAACTCTTTATAATCCTCGTTCGTGATTTCCCTCATGTGTATGTAGCCTTTCTGAATGGCTATTTCCTCTGGTTCTTTTTCACCCATTCCCAAAGCGCCTCCTCAATAGCTTTTTTCAAAAAACCCTTCCTTGCCTCAAATCTTTCTGCTGCGATTCTACGGAACTCCTTCTCCAGCTCGTCATCAACCTTAAGATTTAGGTGACCCATTAAGACCAAATGTAGATAAGTTGTCTTCTACTTATAAACCTTATTCGGCAAAACACTTATCACGCTGTAACGAATAAAAATCAGTTTTCGATATGGTCTAAGAGCTTAAAATATTATTCGAGGTGATTGCAAGCTGGAGATTAAAGTTGATGAGTATCTAAGGAAAAAGCGGATTTTAGATGTAGCATCTAAGGAAAGAGGCGGATTATGAACAGCGTAGTCCGAGTCCGCCTCCTTCATTGCTGTAACTCGTAGTCCAGCCATATCTTCCAAAGACTGAAATCGATTTTGGAGGGTTCAGTTTTCTTCTGTCAGCATCACATATCCCTTTGAATATACACCAGCCACCGCATTTTTTAAGTGTAAGCCTGTTGAGGACGCATTTCTCCTGTTCTTTCAACGTGCATTGGATTTCGCAACGCCTTTTATTTTGTTTGCAGCAATGTCGACCAATATTGTATATTAAGAAGTCAATGTAGGCTGGCGAACTGACGCTGTGGTTGTTTGGAAATTCGCGCCATAATTCCCAGACTCTTCTCCAGGCTTTGCTTACTTCATCTGATACTGCGCTATATTGGTAACAGAAGACATCCATAAAACTAGAAAGCAGAGGGATGCGTGTGTGGACAATCCCTGTTCTGAGCGCAATTCTCATAGTGTTCATGTCTGGGGCAACGCTTACTTCCTCAAATTTCTGCAGTTTCCATATGCCGAACTCCTGCATATCCCTAAGAAACATGTCAGCTTTCTTGATATCCATACCGATGTTCGCCTTAACAAGGAAATCTCGTATCTCCATAGCGTCGAAGTTATACATCTTTCCGATATTATATGCTGTTCCACCAAACCTTTCGTTTAAGATTGCCACACATCTTCTTATCCATTCAATTCTTTTATCCGGCTGGTAATCTGAAACGCCGAGCTGTTTGAGGAGCTCATTTATGTATTCTGGATGTGCGGTGAGTTCTCTCGGATCAAACAGGTACGGTCTCTGTCTCGCTAAGTTGTAATAGTCTTCTCCTAAGCCGAAACCAAAATCTTGAATTGCCGTAAACAATCTCGTATTAGCCACTTGTTCAGGCGATAAATCTCTGAGATCCATTATAGAGGAAGGAGAAAACGGTCTATAATTTGTCTCAAGCCGCTCGGCCACCAACCTGCATTGCCGATTATCGACATATAAATCAAGGACTTGCCGATGATTCTCTTCCCAAAATTTATGGAATTCAGAGAAGTATTCAATAGTCCCATACCGTGTTTCACATTTAATTCCTCTAATATTCGGCGTCTGCGTATAAATGAATTTATTAATCTCATGAAGTATATCCGCTATTAATTTGGTGCTTTCCTCGTCTTTCTCTGGCAGCGTAAACTCTTGAGAAAATTTTTCGTTAATAGACGCCAGAAGTTCTCTAACGAAATCCTCAAAGTATTTTCTGCTGTTTTTAAGCCCCAAATCAAACACTTGCCCTAAAGCATAAAACACGTCCTTAATGAGCTATTCTGATTTTGGCTTATATACGCCTCTTTCAACACGTTCTATTAACCCAGAATTAGTAAGACCAATAACAGCACTTCTTATGGTGTTATAGTTTAAGTTAGTGGAATCCTCAATTTCTTTAAGCCAAATTTTCTTTGCCTTCTTAATCATTTCGTAGGCTTCTTTTCTCTTTTCTCCTCTAATCTTTTTGCCCATTGTTTACGATCACCTTTTGAACGATTATTTTAAGTTCATATAAGCTTTTTGCGTCCTTCAACTTCTCTCTTAAGTCTCGAAGCGCAATATCTAACCTTGCGGATGTTATGGAATTAAATGAGAACGGCGACTAATCAGATATGAAGTGAAGATGGCTCATGTTGGGAAACAGACCATTAGACTCGCAAATTTTAATTCTCTAAAAGGGGGTGCGGTATCTCGTGGACGCAAACCGAGGAAGGACTCGGAAGACATGGGGTATTCGAACTGTTGTTTGAGGTGAACCGAGATCAATGGTATTCTCACTACGATTTAGAATTAGGCTATCCTTCACATGGAGAGTGTTTAGAAGTGTGTTAAGCGGCTGTCTTTCTTATAAGTATCTTACCTGATGGCAGCACCGTTTGAACATCCCATCCTTCAGCAAGGTAGCGCTCAAGCTCGTCTTCGCTAACGATCTTCTTCGGGTCGTTGCTTGAAGAATTTTCATTGTTCTTGATGTACTCGAATCTTGGTTCTAGCTTCTTTATCTCTCCTAGAATCTCGTTTAGCCCAGGTTCCTTACCTAGCTCTATTCTCTTCTTTATTATAGCGCTTTTAAGCTTCTCAGTATCCACGTCATACCCTTGGAGCTGTAAGACCATCTGTGCAGCCTTTATTGTAGCTATCTCCTCTATATCCTCCCTCTCTATCGCCTTTGTCTTCGTTATGGTTACGGCGTCCATCCCTCTAAGATAATGTTCTGCAAGCTCATCTACCGTAAATCTTCGATAAGCAGCGTCTAGATACACCTTATGTCCCATCAGCGCCTCGGTGATCTCCCTCCCTAGTATAGGAACCATCCTTGTGAAGAAGAACTTTCTTAGGCAGTGTATGTGGAGTACATCTCTACCGTATTCATCCTTCTCGTAGAGACATGCCTTCTTTAAAGCGTTGGTGAATATCGTGTCTGCGTTCCAGTAACTCATAGGCTTGTTTACCCATTTCCCCCTCATATACTTGGTTCCATCAGCCTTAACTCCTTGATGTCTACCTTGAAAGATGTAGCTTTCCTTTTGGTTTATTCTCCCGTTAAGATATGTCTTCAGAAGCTCTGTCGCTTCGTCGCTGATAAAGCACCATCTCTCTTGACGATCCTTTGTGATCTCAGGCCTCAAGTAGATTCTTGTAGGGTGCTTAGTGAAGTCGAAGTCTTTAACACGCAGGGCTAACGCTTCACCAACCCTCGTACCCGATGAAGCTAGTAAAGTAATGAGGGCTTTACCACGAATATCACAGGAGTAGACTATTAGCCTAAGCTCCTCAAGCGTAGGTATCCTATCTTTGGTGACAGCATACTGCCTCGGCAGCTCAATGATCTCCCTCAACTTTTCATTCGAAATTTCGACCTCGTTAAACCTAAGCCATTTCTTAACACCGCTCAAATAATCCTTAATACTGTGGGGAGCCACGCGTATGCTAATCAAATAACCTGTAAAATCATCTAACAGCCTGTAGGGATTAGCTTTACCAACCTTGATTTCTTCAAGGACTTCGTGTGGAAGCTTCCTAAGCCAGCTACAAAAGTTGGCTAAGGCGACATACTTGCTTTCAGCTGACTTCACGCTCTGAGACCTCCTATACACCTTATCAAGAAAGGGCTTAAGTTCCTCCTCTAGCTCCCTTCGATGCTTTCTCCGCCACTCACTCGCCTCACTATCCTTAATGAGCATACCCTACGTTACCCTAACCCACTATTTAAATTTATACATCCCACAAAGTAATACTGCTAGATGTCGAAGTAAAGGTGGAATTCGTGGGGATGTGGTCGCATAGATACCTCTAAGTATTCTTTTAACTCGATCTCTATTATGCGCTCAATCGCTTCTGAGGGGAAGAATAA
>Ga0315298_1000722_pt1 | contig 63819 bp, 75 predicted proteins | sample WHS_1_MG_FD_203077 | JGI IMG/M metagenome (GOLD analysis project Ga0315298, IMG submission 203077) | Extremophilic microbial mat communities from Washburn Hot Springs, YNP, Wyoming, USA - WHS_1_MG | ecosystem: Environmental > Aquatic > Thermal springs > Hot (42-90C) | place: USA: Wyoming...
GCCGAACGACTTGCTTGCGCCTTTCGTGCAGTTGCTCCAGTTTCTGGTATCGAGCGTCTTCTTTATCCATGCCAGATTCGACATCATAGCTCAAGAAAAGTTCATTCTTCTTTATGCCGAGTCAATAATAGCAAAATCAGACGTCCGACTCCCAGTTCGTCGCATCCATGGCTTTTTTTGCGATATCCAGCATTTTCTGATTTGGGGAGGGTTGCGACAAAGGATGGTTTGGCGCGACTTCTTGCAAAGCTGTTCTCAATGCATTCTTGACCGCCATCTGCCCGGCCAGGCGTTTCTTCAGATGCAGCGCATACTGCTGCATCTCCTGGGCCTTGTTGATCGCGGCATTGCGCTGCATCACGACACCCATGTCGACCTCTTGCCCCATTATTCCCCTGACTGCCATAGCGCCTCCCAATTCAGAAGTTCCTTCACGATTCTACGATGCATGTCATTCGATTTCAATCTCGGCATGCTGCAATTCTATAAGCGCATTATAATACAGAAATACGACGAGCGAAAAGCCTGTGGTTGTTGACCTCATACAGTCGTGATGCTAAAGTGCGGACACGGTGCTGAACACACCTCTTCACAGGCGGAAAAATCCAGCCCAGTCCCATTTCACGAGCTTCCTTTCATCCTAAAATCGCGAGGCGGGCTCGTCAAATTCAACAACTGGGATGTGCCGCCAACCGACAACTACGGCCTGGCATGCAATGTGGGGCGAGAATATGCTGCCCATTTCGTACAGTATCTGAAGGACAACCCGTCCGTGGTTGGCTCGAATCTTCTTGGGAGAATTGCCGCGGATATCGATTTCAAGGACAAAACTGCCGCCAAGGGATACTGGGTTGGTTTCTTCGCGCACCTGGAGTGTTTAATCCATGCGCAGAGTAAGAACATCGATGTGTTCGCCGACCTGGGCTTAACTACGGCCGTATGGGGAACGAAGCCCTCGGCTTCTTGCGAGATGGCTCCTCTTTCGGCAGCGCCCTGATGCCCTCTCGCAGGACAAATCTTGAGGCTTTCTCGATGTCTTCCTGCGATACGCCTGCGTGAGCGAAGATTTCCTGCCAGAGACGCATCTTTTCGAGAATGACTTCGCATTCTCTACAAGCTTCCATCTTCGAAAGGCCGAAGATCTCGCATTCGGACAGTGCATTTCCCATGGAAGAGGTCATGCCGTCCCTGCCCGCATTCATCTGTTGATAACCGAGTCCCTGCAACTGCGGGGAGACGTCGAATGCCGGCGCCAGATTCCAGGAAGATCCGTCGTACAGAAAACCGTGGTTCTTCTCATGATCGTCCGTATTGTCCAGCAGGATGTTGAAGACCATGCGCCTGAAGAGCTGCAGACAGTCTTGTTTCGGTTCACGAGAATACCTTCTGGTTATCTCTGCGAGGGCCGAATAGGAGAATTCATCCTTCTTGTACCCCTCTGCAATCATCATACTTCTTGCGCTCAGATACGGAATCCTGCCGCCAGGAACGCGATCGAAACGCTCGACCAACAGTACGCGCATCTTGCCGACGGACACGAGGCGGGATTCCGGCGCTATTATGCCACACTTCCTTGCAAGTTCCAGCGAGGCATGCTCCATGGCGCAGACATCGAAGGTGTCCTCGATCGAGGGGAACTTCGCAATCCATGCCTGCCCGTTATGTTCGAGGATGGTTTTTGGGCGCATTCCGCCCAGGCTGGTGCCTTGTTTCAGAAGTCGTCGAAATTTGTCATCGAGCGGAAGATTCAGTTCCAGGCATCGAGCTGCTTCGAGCAAATCAGAAAGCTGGTCCGTATGGAATGCATTTGACATGGAGTGCGGTTCATACCGCTCTGCAGAGGATGAGAATGCAAGCGCACCAACGCGATCCTCTCCAGAATACCAAAGGTAATCAATTTCGGAACGGCGAGAAGGGTTTTCTTCGCGGTCGATTACCCGCCGCCCCCATTTGTCCGGGCCGGCATCATCGAACACGGGATGCAGTGCATCTTCCTGCGGGGGCATGAACTCGATTTCCCGGAGAGGGAGATCCGGCGACAAGGCGAATGCCCCCGGATTGTTGACGTATTCGGTCAGATACCGGAACGAAGCCTTGCGGTTTCCCGGCAGGAGCGACAGAATTCCGCATGGAACAGGTTTTTCCGCCACAGGCAAATAGATCCAAACGTAAAGATTGCGATCGATCATTTCACCACACCTTTGGATAAGCCGCGAATTTCAAGCAGCAAGGCATCCTTATCGAACTGCGGATCTGCGATTTCGCCAAGTAACCGTTCCCGTCCGATCAGCCATAGTGCGGAAGCGTAGACCGCGATGCTCACGGTAGGATTTCCCGATTCCATCTTTCTCAGTGTTGGCACGGATACCATCATCCTAGCTGCAAACGACACCAGACTTTCCTTGCGCCGTTTCCTTGCAATTCGAAGATGCTCCCCCAGTTGCTTTATGGCGTGCTCAACTGGCCTAGGAGTGGCGGCAACGATGGTTGGTTTTCTTGGCATGAAATAATAGTATTTCAATACCCAACAAAAAGAAAGTATTATTTCATTCTTCTGGGTGATTGAAGATCATCGCCTGCCGCAGATTATGTCAATGGCGGCTCGAAGGCGAAGATCGGTAAAATCCAATACAATGCGTCAGCAAACCGAGAGTGAAATTCGTGCAAATTGACTCAGATTCTTACGTGAGGCAACAGGGCAGCCGCTACCCATGATTCAAGCTTCATGGGAGTTTGACAATTCGCCAAGTCTCCCTGATGCCTTCAGTTCTTCCCGGATGATCTGCCGTGCGTTTTCCACTGTCAAAGGGGGGGGGCGATCAGAACTTATTGCTTCCCGCAGTACGACATCCATCAAGTCCTGAAATGATTTCCTTTCACGTTCAGCTTTAATCCTGAAGGCAGCCAGAACATCAATGTCTACATACAGGGTGATCTTGGTATTTCCGTCAGACGTCTCTTCCTGCTGATCAGACCGTTTGCTCATCATGTGTCCTCTTCTAAGGTTTCAATCTGTTCCGTTTGCGTTCTGCAATTGACGCCCCGACGGCACTGTCCCAATGAGACTCAGGCACAATTCCATCGAGCTGCGAGAATAACGTTTGCGGGAGTCGCTTCAGACCGCTCCTGACAAAGGTCGACATCATGTCTGTCCTCTCACGTAGCGCATCTCCAGCAAGAGAGACTACGCCAGGATTATCCTCGAGGAGCACTTCAAGTATGGATGCAGCCTGGCTGACGTCCTTATCCGATTTGGTCTTCAAGCCGATGGGGCGTAATTGCGATACGGCCAACTTGTGCAGTGCGAATCTTGCCGGATCGGGTACTTTGATCAGGATGCCGGCGCTGTTCAGCATGATGGCCTGCTGTTTGTTTTCGAACAGGTAGTCCATGTAGTCCATCGGCTGGGCGTGAACAGCGAAGCGATCGATCAACACGGGGGCCTTGTCGGTAGGGGACTCTTTGGTCGTTAGAAATTCGACCTTGAACCCGTCGGACGCAATCATCTCGAATGGCATGACGGATGGGTTGACCTGTTTGGGAAATTTGAATGAAGGGTCGACCTCAAGTATATCCTTGCTGATCTGGCGGATCATCCCGACTTCGATTTCTCTCTCCATGGAAAAATCCATGTCTTCTGTTCTCATCAATTCAGAACCGAAGGAAACGCCAAGCATATTCCCATAGCACGAAAATGCAAAGGAACCTACCAGCATGCCGCCTGCGGTGAATACGCCGGCATCGGCCATGCGACCGATGATTTTCGCGGGCCGCCCCTTTTCCAGGGTGGCGCCGGAGACAGAAAGCATTGCAACCAGGCGTTTTCTTTCAGACAGTATTTCATCCCGGCGAAAATTGCGTTCTTTCGCTTCATTGATCTCCTGCAAAAGATCGGGTGTCTCTGGCCCGAGATATACTTGTTTTCGCGCGCCATCGATCTGCTGAGTCTGGCGGTACCAGTATTTCTTGCCATGTACAGTTTTCGACACATAAGATCCGGGTGGCGTCAATGCGTCATCGCTGTCGATCGCTTTTTGCAGAAGATCTGCATAAAGCATGGAGCAATTCGATGGAAGGCGTCTGATCATTGTTATACTCACTTGACTCAACAGTGAGTATAACTCTAAACGACATCAGGAAGGAGTGCAAGCCTATTGGGGCTTGCTGGTTATACTACACTTCCCATAAGCGTAGTATAACGTCGGAACGCTTCTATTTTCGGCAGCAGACGAATCATCCGAAAAAATCAGAAGTTGTCATTCTGTCGTTCACGCTTATCCACACATTCTGTGGATAAATCCTTTCCTTCAGGCCATGTTTAATTCCGGCAATGTGTTTTTTCTGAAAATCTGTGGCATGTGTATAATACAGAATACATTTTGGGAAAAGGGGTACATGACATGGCTGCAACAAAGGAGACACCGGAGCAACAAGCCATCATCGACAGTCAAGCTGATTACCTGGTCGTGAACGCTTTTGCCGGAACAGGTAAAACGACCACTCTGGTCGGCTATGCCAAAGCGCGCCCGAAAAAGAAGATGCTCTATGTGGCCTTCAATAAAGCCATTCAGGTCGAAGCCAAATCGAAATTTCCCAAAAACGTCGAGTGCAGGACCACGCACAGCATCGCTTACGAAAAAGTGGGATCCAAGTACAAGGACAAGCTTGGGTCGATGCGTGTCGGTGAAGTTGCCAAGTTGCTCAATCTGGCTCGCCTCGAGCAGGGCAGGGCGGTGCTCAGCGCGCTGGAAGGGTTCATGTCCTCTGCCTCTGAGAAAATCGAGGTCGGCCATATCGACCCGGTTTTCAGGAAAGATGGAGAGGATCTCAATGGGATCGTCTACATGGCCTCATCCCTTTGGGAACGAATGATCAATCTGGATGACAAGGAGGTAAAGCTTCCGCACGATGGCTACCTGAAGCTGTACCAGCTGTCCAAACCGATTTTGAAAGGTTACGACATCATTCTTTTCGATGAGGCCCAGGACGCCAACCCTGTGACGACCGATATCGTCATGCGGCAGGATTGCGGCAAAGTCCTGGTAGGCGACTCTCATCATCCATCTACCAATTTCGCGGGGCGGTGGACGCTTTGGACAAGGCAAAACCGGATCAGCGTCTCTACTTGACCAACAGTTTCCGGTTCGGTCCTGGCGTTGCTAACCTCGCGAATTTTCTGCTGCGCACATTCCGTGCCGAAAAACACGACATCACTGGCGCCGGCCGCTATCAGACCATTTTCGAAGTGGATGTATCCCGTCCGTATGCGGTTATCTCGAGAACGAATTCGCATTTGTTCGACGAGGCAGTCAACGCCCTCAAGGCAGAGAAGAAGGCCCATTTCATCGGTGGTGTCGAGAACTACTCGTTCGATCTCATTCTGGATGGCTATTCGCTTTTCAGAAATGACAAAGCTTCGATCAAAGATCCCTTCCTGCGAGGGTTCGCAAGTTTCACCGAAATGGAGGTCTATGCCAAGGCCGTCGAGGACGCAGAGCTCATGAGCCTCTGCAAAATCGTTGGACGGTACAACAAGGACATTCCCGATCTTGTCGATGAGATCAAGAAAAAGGCGCACCCAGTCCGTGACGGGGCGGATATTTATCTTACGACCGCGCATAAATCAAAGGGGCTAGAATTCGACCAGGTAATCCTGGCGGACGACTATCTGGACTTTTTCGACGAAAATGGCGCGCTGAAGGATGAAAAGGAAATCAAGCCAGAGGAAATCAATATCCTGTACGTGGCATTGACAAGGGCCGAGCGTGCTCTACGCATCAACGAGAAATTCGCGGCGTTCCTGGAATATGCTGATATGGACAAGAGCAAGTATCGGCATGCCGGCCCGCTGCCGGCTCATGCTCCGGAACAGCCTGTAAAGCCCATGGCGACGGCAGAGCCGAAACATGATCAGGGCGGTGTGCCAGAGGGTATGCTCAAGATGAATTTCTCGAAAGAAGCAGCTGGGGACATCCTTGGTAATCTTCTCCATATCTTGAAGGCAAAAGGGGTCCTAAAAGACAGGGAGGACCTGGTCGCTTTGTTACGGGATTCTGGGTGCGTTGTCACCATCGTGAAGGACGAAATGATGGTGACCCCGGCAAAGAACGCGGTCAATGTCGAACCAGCCGAGACGAGTGCTGCAGCTGCCGCACCTTCTGGCAAGGATGTTCAGCCTAGTCATGAGAATGCTATGCTGCACAGAAACGGGGACATTTCGGATATCGTTGCCCAGGACATCCTGTCGAAAGGGCGGGTCGACTCTGAAGCTCTGATGAAGAATCATGATCTGGATCAGACGAAAATCACTTTCATCGTGTCCGAATTGGTCGACAAGGGATATCTCGATGCCAAATATCTTGCAACAGAAACAGAGATAGCCTGGTTCAAGGACAATCTCCCCGGGTACATCCAAGGATGGCGCCGCGCTTCGCCTGATCGGCGCCTGCGCCCCCTAATGGACGCGATTGGGGATAAACTGCCCCCGTCCATCGGACGCGATTATCTCAAGTTGCGCGCAGGGCTGGATGCGATCGGCGAAAATTGGGGATCTAGGGATCTCGGGGTAAAACAGGAGAAAAAAAAACATAGATGCGCGGCATGACGACGATAGTTCAAATGTTACATGTATAGCCAATCTGATTGATTTGTAGAATATGATCGGAATCAGACCTATCGGAACATTAACAGGCTGCTGAAAAAGTCTAAATATTTTTGATGCTGGTAAAATGGGCGGATTGCTACCGGGATGAAACGCGATGCGAGGAATAGACGTACAGCCGAGGAATTTATTCAGTTATGTACGATTGGAAGATCGGGTTCCTGAAGATCATCCGCTGCGAGCGATACGCGGGATGATGGATGAGGCGCTGAGCCGGATGGACGGGCTGTTCGACCGAATGTACTCGGACATGGGGCGCCCCTCGATTGCGCCTGAGAAATTGTTGAGAGCGCAAACCCTGCAGATTTTGTACACGGTTCGTTCGGAGCGGCAGTTGATGGAACAGATCGACTTCAATCTGCTGTTTCGCTGGTTTGTTGGTTTGGAAATGGACGACGCGGTGTGGGATGCGACGGTGTTCTGTCACAATCGAGACAGGCTGCTGACGCACGAGGTGGCCGAGCAATTTTTTGATCAGATCAAGGCGCAGGCCGATGCCGGGAACTTGTTGTCGAAGGAGCATTTTTCAGCCGATGGCACGCTGCTGGATGCGGCAGCCTCGATCAAGAGTTTCCGTCCCAAGCAGACGGATAATCCGGGCGGCGACCAGGATGGAGACCCGCCCCCTTCATCGCAAGGCAGGAATGAAGCGGTGGATTTTCATGGCGAGACGCTCAGCAACGCCACGCATGAATCGAAGACCGATCCCGATGTCAGGCTGTACAAGAAGGCTCAGGGAGCAGCTGCGAAGCTGAGCTACATGGGTCATTTGCTGACCGAGAACCGGAATGGTTTGATCGTGGGGGCCAAGGTCAGCCTGTCGACGGGAAGCGCCGAGCGGGAAGCTGCTTTGGCCATGCTGGACGCGGAGCCCGCTGTTTCGGGCAGGCGCACCTTGGGCGCGGACAAGAACTATGATGCCAAGGCATTCGTGGCAGATTGCCGGGAACGCAAGGTTACGCCGCATGTGGCGCAAAAGAAGCATTCAGCGATTGACGGGCGCACCACCCGTCATGAAGGTTATGCAGTCAGCATGGACAAGCGCAAGCAGATCGAGGAATGCTTCGGGTGGATGAAGGACATCGGGCTGATGCGCAAATTGCGTCATCGCGGAGAGAAACTGGTCAATCAGCTTTTTTTGTTCACAGCGGCAACGTATAACCTGGTGCGGATGCGGCGATTATTGGCTTGATACGCCGGAAATCCGCCCAAAACCTGAGAAATCAGGAAAAACGGCACAGAAACAGCTTGTTCAAGCCATAAAAACAGCGATTCCAGCCGAAATAGTGCTCAGGCAACTGGGAAAGGGAAAATAATCATGACATTTTCAGCAGCCTGTTAAGCCCGCGGGAAAAATGTGATAGGTTACTCCTCTTGAAGTCGTGTGATAGCTTTTAGAAACAGTCTAAATAAAACCTGACTATAGCTTTCATTCAAGGGGAAGAATATGCCTTCGGTAAAAGAAAAACGGGCTGGAGCGGCGCCCGAAACATGTTTCTGCCTTACCCTTTCACAAGCTGATCGTATATCACAAGCACTGCAGCGTATCGATGCATGGTCGTGCCTCACTCTTGCCGCCGTGGGAAATCTTGATTCGAATGTGAGAACGGCGCTCTTCTCCATATCCCAGGATGTTGATCTCATAACGGAGATGCTCAGGTCAATTCAGTAATTGATGTCTCACGGAGTCGTAGACATTCGCTCTATTGCACCCCTTGCGTTATTCTGTATGTTATGTATTATATAGAATAGTCGTTAATTTAACCCATGGAGAATCACATGAAAAAGAAAATGTCATTGATGTCACTGATGTTCGCTGTTTGCGCTTCGGTCGCCTTCGCTGGAGACCTCCCCGTGGTCCCTTGCATTCCTGGCTATGCCACATCGCAGGTCGGCGACCAAGTCACAACCTGCGAGAACGGCACTGTGACAAACATTGCACATGTCGGCACAACGCCTGTCAGGTTGACCGTGCAATTGACAGACGGATCCAAGACCCTCATCGATGTGCAGGGCTCTACATTGAATGGCCAGCCATTCCCGATCAGTATGGGCGCCGATCACACCTATATTGCCAGTGCCAGGAAGGAAGGCGGAAAGGTGAAAATCGTGTCGGGCGTGGTTCATGACGGCTTATCGATAACGATCACGCCGACCCTGACGAAAGATGGCAAGATCGAAGTGAATTTCGTCGCCGAAAAGGCGGAATTGACGTCCATGACCAAGCTGAAGCAGGGTGGCCTGGAAGTGGATCTGCCGCAAGTTCGCAGCATTGGCATGAAGCAAACGATCATTCTCGATAATGGCAAGGATATCACGATTCCATTTGGCGACATCATCAAGCCTACCGAACCCAAGGATCCAGTGCGCAGCCAATACTTGCTGAAGATGACTGCCATTAATGGCAAAGGATACTGGAATCGCATGGTGCAGAAGCACATTCAATCCTTGGATTGGATGTCAAAAAGCCGGCCCAGGCTGCGATCATTGCTATGCAGAAGCAATGGACGCAAGAAGACTGTTCGGAGGTGAAATTCACTTCGGACCACATGCGCCCAGGCTCCGCACGAAAGAATCAAACTGGAATCAGGTGAGGCGCTGGAATCGTCAGGCGCCTACATCTGAATTTGCCGGCCAGAAAGGTTTCTGGCCAGTCTTTTGCGCTTCGCTTGCAGATATGTTCGACAACGCCGTGGATCCAGCATGGCGTGCTGATTTTTGGCATCTGGTCAAGGAATGCAGCAATCTTACCTTCCTGATACTGACTAAGCGTGTCGGCAATATCCCGCAGATGCTTCCGTCCGATTGGGGTGGCGGCTACCCGAATGTCTGGCTTGGCGTCACGATCGTCAATCAGGACGAGGCGAATCGAGACATTCAGCGTCTTCTGTCCATCCCAGCGTGCAAGCATTTTCTGTCCATGGAGCCCCTGTTGGGCGAAGTGGATCTTGTCTCTGCAGGATGGCTCGAAAAGCACGATTACATGGGGACACCGAAGTCCAGCATCGATTGGGTGATTGTCGGCGGTGAAGCGCATGAAGGCGCCCGACCGATGAATGCAAGCTGGGTCAGCGGCCTGAAGGGCCAATGTGAAATGGCTGGCGTTCCGTTCCATTTCAAGCAGTGGGGAGAGTGGCATCCTGTGAAGGAAATCGAAGATGCGCCAGGTTCCATTTTCCATCGTTTCGACGATGGTTCATGGGTACGGCGCAATGGAGCCAAATCGAATGGATGCGCGATCGACGGCGTCGAGGTGAAGCAGTGGCCCATGGGCCAGTCGATTCGAGGTAATTGTCCATGAGCCTCAGTTCCCCAATTGAGATTGTTCGACTGCTCCAGCGTTGTCGCCTGGATCTTTGCGAAAGGGCGCAAGTCTGGGCGGGTTTTGGAGCAGCAACCTGTTCACTCGCAATCTGAACAGGCGGCGCTATTCGCTTAAACAGAAAGGATGACGAAGATCACCTCCGCCAATACCTCACCCAACCCACGTCGACATGGATAAAGCCCTTGTTGACGTAGAAACCGACCCCCCCCGTCTTGAACATTGCAGCAAGGCGCCCCAGGTACTCTGCAGGAATGCTGTCGACATGAATGTCGGCTGCCTTCCCGTGCAAATGAAAAGAATTCTTCACGGCGCCTTCAGTGATCGAGTTCGTCCCGGGGCTTCGGTATCCAGAATTGATAATGAAAGGGCGATGGACGCCATAGGTACCGAGCCAGCGCTGCATAGCGCATAGCAGATCCAGAAGGTTCGGGCTGATCGGAATCATTAATCCTGCCTGGACATCCCTCAGAAGATAGCAAGCGAGTCGGTATCCGTCGGCCAGGTATCCTTCATTCTCATTGGCATAGTGAACAACAGCCTCTTCATGTGTGGCGGCACGCCTGAGCCAGATCTTTCGATCTGGATCCAACGTCCAGTCAAGCGCAGCGATCGCTGTCCCGGGACTGATGATTGATAGCGCGCCTGCAAGCAGAAAAGTCCTCCTATCCATATCAGAATTCGTCCAGCTGCTTCTCGAGCGCCTCGAAGATGTCGAGCGACTCTTCTTTGGAAGCGATCTTCGGTGCCGCCTGATCCGGAGGCGGATCGTAGGTTACCGCATCGGTAACCGCCTTGGAGATATTGTCGATCGCATTGTCTGGTGCATCCGACCCTATGCTCGCCTCCACCTTTCGGAGCGCTTCAACCGCACTGTCTGTGAAGCTGAGATCCCCCATGATCATATCGGCCGCATTGGCGAACCAATCGCCATCCTCCTTTCCTGCCTCTGCATGGGGAACATTCTGGGCGTTCTCCGTGGTGAACGGCATTTCCAATATGGATGCAACATCCGCGACCAGGTTCTCTGATGTCGGAGATTCTTTTGCCGGCGGTTCAATTGGCTCGAATTGCCTGCTCACTTCCTCCATGGTAATTTCAGAACCGGTCGCATCATCCAATTCCTCAGGATGCGCCAAAAGATGCTTCACCCGGGTGTAAAGCAGAATGCCTCTCTCCGTTGCGGATTGTTCTGTTGCAGCGCTTAACTCCTGAGCTGCTTGTCGCAGCGCAAGTGCAATTCGTGGCATTGGCTCGGATCCGTAGTCAGGCTCAGTTCCCAATTCAAAAATTTCGTGGGCCCGCGTCTCCTCGGCATGCTTCGGATCCATCAGGTCCGGCCGTTTCGTGAACGGCATGATCTCGCTGAATGTCGGGCGCCTCACCTTGAGGAATCGATTAATCTCGAACCTGAGTTTTTTGTTCGGCTTGAGCTTGCCGAACACATAGAAGACATTGACTCTAACCAATCTGTCGAGGTACATGATGACGGCCTGTCCGGATTTCAGCGCTTTCAATTCCTGGATCGTCAGCCTGGTTCTGCGCTCGAAGGTGACGTTCATCATGTCCTGGTAGCCGGTAGTGAAGGTTCCGACCTGGCCAGAGAATCCTGCGGCTCTGGCTTCCGTTGCTTCGCCGGCCGCCTTTGCGAAAACGTCGAACGTATCGAAGGGGTCCTCGAGCGCCATCGTCATCTTGATTTTCGTGTTGGCGATGACTGATTCGACAGGCCCCTTGTTCTTGTCGCCCTTGGCCATGGCCTGTTTGTCCTGGCCAGCCGCGATCATACAAAATCCCAGTCCGCGCGCTTGCGCGAACATCGTATCCATGCCTTTCGTGAAGTAGTAACCCAGCTCGTCGAAAACAACCGTGAAGGGGGAGGGAGATTGGGTGATATTGGTATCGATCACGTCCTCATAGGTACCTTCGAGACTTTCTCCTCCCATGGTAATAGCCATCATCAGCCTGAGCGTCGCAACGAGCAGTTTTCCGAGGGCCTCGGATTCAGTTTCGGACTTCTCGAGCGAAGGAATCAGGGTAACCAGAATTCGGTTGTTCAGTACGACGTCGAGCATGTCGACATCGGGCAGCTGGTGCTTGAATATATGCCCATAGGTGTCGTTGAGTACATCCAGAAGCTTGGTGAATTGACCCGTCAGATAGCCGTGCTGCAAGAGCGTGTCCGTATCGAGTTTCCCGGTCTTTTTGTAGTCCTCGAGGTCGAGTCCGGGGACGTTCTTCAGATATCCCATCAGGGGATCGTAAACGATAGGGTTGTTTCTAACGTCTTCACGCTCGGAGAGCTTGATCAGGGACGGCAGATCGAGATACTGACGAATCGTCCCGGGATCGAGCAGAATTTCCCCCTTGATTCTCAGCATCACCACTACGCGGATGAGCGCGGCCATCATTGCTTCAGCCTTGTCGCGCCAACCGGCCGAATCTCCGCTTGCCTCCGACATCATTGATGAGAGAAGCGACATGATGAATCCGGAGGAACCACGCGCAGTCGGATTCATCGTGTTCGATGCCCGGCGGGTAGACTTTTTCATTTCCATGATGTCTCGCCCGCCTTGCAGGAAATTGAGAACCAGGAAATCGTCTTCTCGGCCTACACGACGCAGCATTGCGTAGATGTTGTGCGGAAGATCCTTGGAGGCCTTCCCGTCAACGTATATGAAGCCTGAAGCCCAGCAGAGGGCATTGAACGTGATTGAAAGAAGGTTTTGCGTATTGTGCGTGACGATAAAGTTGTCAGTAACGTACAGATGCTCAGGAGAGTCAATGATCAGGCATCTCGATTGCTTCTTGCCAACATGCGTTATCGAGGAAACCGGCACCATGCACCTGGTCTTCCCATTACGATAGTAAACCGGGATGGCAACCGCCTTGCCTTCTTGCATGGAGGCAATCAATTTCTTTGTATTGGCTACGCCAACGTCGCCATCGATTTCGGCTTCCCAAAGATGATCAGGACACGCCTCTGTAGCGCGACCGTCGACGAGCGTCAGACGGAACGTGTCCAGTACCCCCTGCAAGTCGATCCCCACCACACGGGCCTTGCCGCCATCTGGCGTCGTCACGACATCTCCGACGCAGATATCCTTCATTTTGACCCATCCGTACGGCGTGAGCACCTTGGCATCGTCAGGCTGCGCCTTGCCGGCGCCAGTTGTCCCGAAAATCAGCAGATGTGTTCTCGAATCCGAATTCGAGAACCAGATTTCTTCATTCTTGCCGCCAAACATGTCCCTTCGTTGATTTCCGAGAAATAAAATACCTTCCGGAGGTTTGATGACGCCATCGTTGTCAACCTCGTTGGGATCGAGGCACGGTGCATCTTTCGGTAGCTTGAAGGGGAGGGACCTTGTGGCCGCCCGTTTCCTGAACATCGTGTAGCCGATTATGCCGACCGGCATGGTGGCGATCGACATGGCCGGGATAGCCATTGCAAATACGGCCATGCCGATCATTATCAGCATGAATGTCTGCGGCTCGAGAGTCCATTCGATGAAACGATCGAAAACGGGGCGAATATCCCGTACGAACGCCTGGTTGTCGATCTCGCTGTTTGGATTCGTGCCGTAATGCGCCATGACCGATCTATTTTGATTTTTCGAGCCAGGCTCTCAGGTCGTCAGCTGATAGCGCTCCAGGTTGGACGACGCCATCCTCACGCACGATTGTCGGCGTTCCGCTGAACCCCTGGGAGACGAACGTCTCGAGGTTGCCGCGCGCCGCCATGCCGGCGAGCTTCGCACATTCCGCCCCTTCATTCTTGAGGGGAGGGAAGGGCGTGCCATCAGACATCCATTTATGCCAGGTTTCCGGCGGGTTGGCGGTGCAGGCGATCGCTTCAATCGCCCTGAGCGAATCCATTCCCTTCAGTGGTACCGGAAAAACCATGAAATGGTAATCTCTGCCCAATGGCGAGAATGTGGCTTCCAACTCCTTGCAGAAAGGACAATCCGGATCCGAGAAGATGTAGACGGGTTTTCCTTTCGGATTGCCGAATTTCCAGCTCTGGGAAACCGGGAGGGCCTTCGGGTCGATCCTGCGGTCGACGCCCTGGAGTCCGGTTGAGATGGCCGATGGATTGATCGTGGTGGTCGCAGCATGGACTGGATCCACGGTTTTGTCGGTGTTTTTGGCGGATCCAGCCAGAAGTGCGACCCCGAGTAGGGCGGCCGCGGCAAGGATGACCGGTTTCAACAGAATCGCCGGTCCGAGAGATTTCCTGTACAGCACTTTTTCGATGCCTTCTAACGCGCTGCGCGCACTCTTTTCTGAGTAGAATGAGCCGATCGTGACGTACTGAGAGCCTTCGTCGATGTCGAAAGAATCCGCAGGAGAATCAATGACGCGAAAGATGACGCGAAAATCGTCCAACCCTTCCTTTATCTGAAATTTTCCGGACTGGCTCTCGTATGGAAAAACGATAACTTCGTCTGTATCCCTGCCGCTTGCTCTGAATCTGGCGAAGAGCGTGTTGCCAGTGCACCAGATATGATCGCTGACAAATGATATTTTCGGCATTCGCATTTTTTCTCCTCAATGAAGTTCTTTTACATCGTCAATGATTCCGCTGGCGATCAAATCTTCCTCCAGCGCGTCGATCGCATTGTCGACGTATGGCTCAACCAATTCGAATTGCCGCTCGGCGACTTGCCACCGCAATTTCTCGTTGGCATCGCCGACGTCATATTCCCAAATGACTTCCATATCCAGAAAGTGCGCCCAATCAATCACGCCGACTCCGGTAAATGCCACTTGTTCAGCTTCCCAGACGTTCCAGATGGCGGCCGCTTCCGTAAATGGAACCTGGGCGCCGACCCTGTTCAATGCATACCAGAGCGTTCGGTCGATTGGCTTCAGCCAAAGAAAGAAGGAGGGCGTAAGCTTGCCTTGTTCCTTGGCCGCGACCAGCATCGACATCAGAAGAGTTCTGGTATAACGGTGCACCTTGGCGAAAGGCATTCCTTGCTTGAAATGCTTGCGATACAGATCATTCGACAATGAGTAATCGGGCGCTCCGTCTTTGGTGCGCAGACAGGATCTGGAAAGCTCTGCGAGCAGATCCTGCCCTGCATCGCGATCCTTGGCGATTTTGGCGGCGAATACGGCGTAAAGAGCCCGTTCATGAGGCGCCATGGTTTTCAGGCTGAAGCGCTTGCCGAGTTGTTTCAGAAAGACCTTCCGAGCGACCTCCCGGTCGAGCTTGCGCTTGTTCACCAGACGATGCCGTCTGGCGAATTCGTGTGGCGAGACGGACGGTTCCCACCCTGGAATATTCTGCTTCAGAAGATCCCGGTAAAGTATCGGCGCCGTGTAGGGGAAGATCGCATTCAACTTGACGAGCAGCAATTGCGCATCATATGAAATCGTCATTTTCGAGACTGGATCGATCAAGGCCACGTATGCGAAATAGGCAGGGAAGGGAAGTGCGACCGGCAAATAGAAATAGCCAACCTGGTTGGCCGCGGTCATGATGTCTGCGAAGGTCACGACATGCACATGCCCGAGCATTTCATCGATGAGCGTGAACACCTTACCCGCAGCTGAAAGTTCCATGGCAAGGATGCTGGCCGGGATGAGAAGTGCCAAACCGGCGAACACGAAACCCCAATTCATGACGGTATCGTTCACCTGCTGAATCGGTCCGGATTTGCGACTCTGCGCTCTGAAAAAAAGTATTCCGCCGGCCAATCCCACAAAACCAACGATCAATCCGAAACCATGCGTCAGGAATGAAAGAGCACCTCGATTCCATCTGAGCATGAAGCCTGCGAGTTGATCGTGCTTTATGTGCCAGAATGCTGTCCATAAGACTATCGCCATCAGAACAAGGATGATCCCGACCCCTTGCTGTTGGCCATTTGCAGCACTGGCCTGATTCTGATTACTCATTGGGAATTTCCTGCAGCAAGATACAACTCGCGCTGCTGAAGCGCGCGCTGATATCGTTCAGCGAGTATCTCGACCTTGATGCGGTAGTGACGATTGAGGCTGGGCGTTCTGCTGTGGTAGTCGCCCACGCCTTTCCAGAAATTTCCTGTGCGGTTCACTTCATAACGCACGATGTATGCAGCCGCCATGATCGAATAACATGCGTTGTAGGTGAATACAGGCGCCGGGATCCCGAACCATTGCCTGAATTTTTCCAGCCATACCGTATTGATCATCATGTAGCCGTGATCGTAGGTGCCGTTCTTGTTGGTCAAAATTTCGCCGGACTTTCCTCTTTCGGCATCGCGCAAAGCGAAAAGGACAGGCAACGGCACCTGGTACCGCACAGCCGCCATCCTGAAGCACTCCATGGTCGGCTGCGAATAGATGTTTGGAGGCGGTGGAAAGTCCACGGGCATCACGGCCTCGATCGGAGAAGCTCGGCTGTCTCGGCCATTTTCGCCAGTTTTGCCGGATTGAAAATCAAAGCGAGCCCAGCTACCTTGTCAATATGCGATACGCGGCTCCTGATGGTGGCATTGTCGAAAATGGTGACGAGTGCGCCAGGCTCCTTTTCTTCGATTGCCGCCATAAGCGGAAGCGCCAGATCGGCGCGAATGGACGTAATCAGCGATATGATTTCTTCCTTGAACGTGACCAACATCCCGGCCGGCGCCGACTTAATCAGCGATGCGATCTTTTCTACATGAGCCAGGATTTCGTTCTCAGGCAGATATTCCGGAAGCTTCTCGGCAACCGCGATTTTTGCCGCGGCAAACCGTACAGCTTTGGAAGAAAAATATTTCGTGTTCCGCATCGTGGTATCATAGGCAATGTTTCTGTATATGCTATATCATACAAATATCCGAGGCAAGAAAAATGTCCATATCGATACGACCGCTTTCAGGCCAGAGTCTTGTTCCTTCTCCGATCCCGGAGACAACCGACGAAGAAAATCCCGGCATGGAGCTGGCAATGCACACTGCCTTGGACATGCTTGGCCTGCATGTCCTGACTCTCGCTCTGCAAGGGCAGAAACTCTACCATTCGCTCGTCAACGGGAATGTCATTTCCTATAAACCCATGCAGAACATCAACCCCATCAACTGGATCAAGCCAGGCAAGGCCTTTGTTCCTGGCGGCAAATGAACCATAAGGAGGAAATCATCATGGAATTGAACGAAGTCCAGAAAAAAATCGGTGAATTATACTGCGGCGGCGACCTCAGCCACGTTTCAAACATGGACGACGCGGAGAATTGTGGAGACACGTTGTTCCTTTTTCTCATGCGTGAATCGGAGGACGTCAGCAAACCGGAGGAATTTCTCGAGAGGCTGCGCAATGCATGCGATCAACTGGAGGCGCTGCGCTTCGACATCGCCGAAGAAGTGAACATGAAAAAACGCAGCAAACTGCACCCTTGATGATTCAACCGGACATTACTATTTAGTCGTTACACACTTTTTTCGCATAATATGGATTATGTAAAATTAATCATATAGTTACATTATGCGCCTTCATGAAGACAAAAGCAACAACAATTCCCGCAACGAAAGCCCACCCAGCCGCAATCCGCCTTTTCCAGTTGGATTGTTGGACTTGAGAACGAAGTCGGTCACGATCTGACGCTATACATTCCGCGCCTCTCTTCACATTCTCATATTCGATCAGTGCGATCGAGGCGTCCCTGAAAATTTCCTGCAATGCATTGGCAAGCTCAAAACGCTCTATTTTTTCCATCCATTTGTCTGTGGTGTTCAAGTCAGAGACTCGCAGATCGCCTACCAGGATACCTTCCTTGTGATCATCGTCGGCCCAAACGAATTTGAATCCGAAGCGGTCGTAAAATCTATTCCTGATCTCTTTGGCAGTTTCAGTATTGGCCTGGATGCTTCCAAGTCGTATCCCTGCGGCAATATACCCGGGATAATTCTCCCTTGCCCATGAAACCAGATAATTCATCAGGTATGTCCCGATTCTTAGTCCACGCCATGGTTCGTTGACGACGATGAATCCATCTGAGAAGTCGATGCATTGTCCCGCAATCGTATTCCCACACATTTCCATGATCGCGCAACCAGGCTTTGCCTCCCTGTAATGCACAAGAGAAGTCGCCTTGATCTCCAGACAATCAGACACCATCTCCGCATCGCCGACTCTTTCGAAATGCGCGAGTGTCCGTTCGGCAGTAACCAGTACCCATGCATATTTTCGGTCTCCGATCGAGACTTTCAAAATATGCTGATTCACCGTCTTCTCAACCCTTTCTTTCATGCCAAGCTCCTCATCAGATTGTTTTCGGTTTTGCGCCGACGCTTGGCACAACGGGTGGAGCAAGTTCTTGCAGACGATGGAATGAAGCAATCTCTGCAGCTCTGGATTGATCCACCCCGGCCTCTTTTGCAAAGGTTGGCCACCTCGAGACGGCCTCGATAACCTCGTCGATCACCATGCCAGTATTGGGCAAGGTGATCGAATTGCCGATTCGCATCAAATCGTCCCTGGTAAAGCCATCACGCTTTCCATTGATGCTCATCTGGTGCTGATTGGTCCATTGCCCTTTCGGATTGTGCGAATAGGTGATGTCGAATGCCGGCGCAAGTTTCCATGTCCCAGACTGATCCATCAAGAATGCAATATTTTTCGTGTGATCGTCCTGATTTCGCGCAACCACATTGAATACCATCCGCCGGAATTGCTCCTGTGCCTCAGCCTTGCTCAACATAATGCCTCGCATTGTTGCGAAAGCCTGTTCGTATCCGTAGGCCCCAGCCATGTTGAAATCATAATGCGCCATCCCGCACAAGGATTGCATGTGGATCTTCTGTCCGTCGATGCGATCGAAACGCCTGGTCATGAAATGTGCGCGCCCATTCTCCTCGAGGAGGCGGCAATCCGTCATTTGAATTCCTGCGGCCCTGGCCATCAAATGGTACGCATACTCGATGCGACCATATCCTTTTGGCGCACCGAGCTCGATATCGGAGACGCCATCGAATTTCAGAATCCAGTAATCGTACCCGCGGGGAGCCTCGACTTGACCGGACACTACCCTACCCTCTTCGTTCATTGCGATGACAGCCTTCGGCCGTGCACCGCCGGCGGAAGTGCCCACACGAAGAATATCCATGAGAGCCTCGGCGTTCTCATGGTCGGTCTCACCGAGGTTCACGTCCAGGTTTTCCCGGATCTTCATGACGTCCTGGGCGAGTTCGACCAGGTTTGCGATCTCGACGTCGACGGAAGCATCGAATCGGCCAGCCATGGCCGGCTGATATTCAAGCGCTCCCATCCCTCGAACTCCCGTATAGCACAGACGCTCTACCGGACTGAAAGATGCTGCATGACGCCCATTCCTGGTCAGCCATGCGTCAATGACCGCATTGCCGAACTTGTCTGGAAGAGAATCGGCAAGCAATCCTGGCAATCCGTGAAAGGTTTTCCTGCCAAGCAGCTGGAACTGAAAGGTGTCCGATCCGCGCAACGCTTCTTCGATCCCCATGTGGATCGGCGAAATATCAAGTCCGCCCCTGATAAAGTCGGAGGCATATTGAAAGATGGCATAGCCGCGATCTTCAAGCCAGGTCACGGCACCTACCTGCTTACCCCACATCATGACGGTTGAAGTGTTGACTTTCGCTACCATTCTGATTTTCTCTTTTGCGTCGTTGCGGTTCTATCTCTGAATGCCCGTTTTCGCTCTCTCCCATGGAGCTTCGCCAACTGCATAGGGCTTACCGTGATCTCCGGAAGAAACGCATCAAGATTCTCGATTGCCCCAAGCTCTCGAAGAACAGCGATCATCGTCGACATACGCGACCCTTTTCCGGATTCAAGCGCACTGATTGCATTCCTGTGAAGCAATGCTCTGCTGGCCAGATCATCCTGAGTCAGGTTTTTCCTCAGTCGAAGCATCTTGATGCGCTGCCCGAGCTCCTTCTCAACATCCCTATCGGACATTACCTTGAAGTCCATAATTCACCCTAATGTATGCATATAGGCAAATTATAGCGCATAATGCATTCTTTTCAATGCACACGATTACGGGAAAGCGCGGGTGGCAGGCTGATTTTCAATCGGCGTGGTTCAGTCGCTTGTGTAGATCGCCACGAGCAAGCTGCTCTCTGACTTCATCACGCGCATCGAAATTCAATACTTTTCGCACGCCTGGAGGCAAGCCCCTTTCTTCGTCCTGGGACTCACGGTGGAGCCGATCGTATTCATCATGGCACTGGTCTTTTGTCATGGCATAACTCCAAATTGTGTACAGAGGCTCGAAATGCCCCCGTTTCTGTGAAAGGCCCTATCGACAGGTGGCTCGATAGGGCTCTTATGGGTCAACCGACCGCACGCAAATGCGATATCGTTCCAGGCGGACGTACAGGCTCCGGCAAGATCTTTTCAGGATCCAGCCCCTTTCTCTTCAGTCTCTCCTGGATTTCGTCCATGCTCGGATTTCCGATCCGCATCGCCTCGACCACGATCGCCTTGATCGCTTCGCCGTACAGCATATTGAACTCGTCTGATTTTTTCAGCAAATTGTGATTGCTCTCGAGCGTTCTGAGCACACTGCCGTCAGGATCGAGTTTCTTTCCAGATGCGGTCACCTGAAGAATATGGTAAAGACTCTCCTCAGAGACGCCGAACTTGTCGGTAAGTCGACGCACTTTGTCGTATTCAGGCTCCAATCGGAGCTGCTCGGCAACATGATTCCTGACCCTTACCAGAGTCGTCATGTCTGCGGCGATATTGTCCAGTGCAACTCGCAATGCATCCGCCTTGTGCAACTGCGGCATGGCGTCGATCGTCTCGAGCATGAAATTGGGATAATCGCGCCCCTCTTCGAAGGCCAGGTTGATCCCGTACTCCTTGAATTTCTCATCGGGCATGACGGCATGCTCGACTTCGTGCTTGAAACCATCCCACGCCATCTTGATTCCGATCATTGACAGCGTGTCCGCGAAGACATCCCTTGCGATGCCGACCTGCTTCGCGGGCCCGGCCATCAGAATGAAGTTCTTCGTGCCATCGATCATTTCAACGACGAGATCACTGAATTCTTCCCTGATTGAATGGACCAGCGCACGGGCAAAATCAATGCCCCATACGTGCTTCCTGCGCAAATGGGCAACATCCGCCTTGAAAATCTCGAGCGGCTCAGGCTTGGACATGATGAAGGCTTGCGCAGCGCCACCCTCCTCTACGACGAGTTCCTCGTCATTTCTGGCTCGATTGAGCGAATCGACGAAATTGAGATCGTTGTCGCCAATCGAAGCGATGTCGAAATTCACATCGGGATGTTGCGACAGCGTCTGGATCAAAGCAGCGCGCTGATCCTCAACCGAAGCATCCGCCGGCGCCGCAAACTGGATCTTGATCTGTTGGCCGTCGACGGCGATATATCCGACGTAGGCATTCTCTCTGCGCCGCTCATCTTCTTCAGAAGCAGGAATTGTCGGCATTGAATATTCGGCTACCACATTCATGGCTTGCAGGGAGCGAATCACGCTCCGTGCAAGCATCACCGTCTCCTCCTCTGAAAATCCGCTGATCCGTTTGATGCCGATCGGCTGCAATTCCCCATCATCATGCCTTTGACTCACGACGATCTCATCACCAGATTCGCCATGCAAAAGATCGACGACGACTTTTCGTTCGCTCTTGAACGAAGATGCCCAGGTCATGATACTGTCGACGCTTTCGTCGAAAACCAGGGAATGGCCTCCTTTCGCAATGGCGCCCAAGGGCTCGAGCGAATGGTATCCGAGATAATTGATCGCCACGAGATCACCGATATCCATGGATGAATGGACCAAGTTCTCGATATCATGGACGAGCAAGGCGCGCCCAGGCGCCGGACCAAGCAATTGCACCAGGTAGCGCCCCTCTTTCGCGACGATCGGCCCGACTGCCATGTCGACTCCCTCGGTAACCACAGGAAGGTGTTGAAGAGCCAGTTCCTCACGCACTTGCGCGACCAGATCCGCAATTTCTTCCGCGCGATCCTTAGCTGCAATCCTGGCAAATGCAGAAACTTGTGTCTTGTTCTCTGAATTGTTCATAAGTCACCCCAAAAAGTTGATCAACATGCCGTCGTTTGCAGCCCGAACCACTCTGTATATTTCTCCCAGATCCGGATCCTCGGGCAAATCCGGATAGAATTCACGCCCTGTTGCGTTAGATGCGACCGAAAATGAAATGCCATTCGACGTCGCCTCGAGCGCCCCTTTCAAAAACTTCGGATCACTCGTCAGGCGCGAACGCAACCGTACTGACTCTTCCCCGCCCATTCCTTCAAGAATCTCATCCAGCACAAGAATCAGCTTGTGTTCCGGGAGCGTCACATTCAATTGCATCAATTCGCCCTCCTGGTGGTTCGAACTCGAATCGCCTTGGCAATTGTGGGTTGCGTCTCATCGTGGACAGCCTCTCTCACCATCTTGTCGAACGATCCAACATCGTACCCAAGTCTCGCCACCGTATTCCTGTTTTTCAGGTAGAAAGATACCGAAAGCGCATATTTGTCCTGGACCTCCGAAAGATTGGACGCCTCTTTTACCAGCCCAGAATAGCTGTCCCTAGTCGGTTTCTTGCTTCTGTCACAGGCAGTCTCAAAATACGTTCTGGAGATTTTCAGGCGCGAAATGCTTTCACGGATATCTTTGACCATCGCATCCATGGACGCACGCGCCTGCTCACGCAATTGGGCATGCTGTTGCTGCATGTCGTCTCCGGCTTTCAAGGATTTCTTGCCGCCGCGGACCTGCGTGAAAACCTGACGCCCCCCATCTACCGACATCAGCCACTTGAGCCAGCTCTTCGCATCAAAAGTCTGACTCCTGATTGCGGTTCTTGTGGCAGGGTGATCGGATAACTGCACAGCGCCTGCAAGGAGAATGTCCCTTGGAACGCCTTTCATCGCATCGATGCACGAAACCATTCGTTGCGGCAGCGAAAAACGCACAAGATCGATTTCTCCCAGCTGGGCGAGCGCGGCAATCTGGAGTTGCGCAAGATTTTTTTGCAGCGTTCCAGTCATCATCATGCTCGTGGCCCTCTCTTCCTTTTCGCACCAGTGGTATCGTCTGTATCGTGCGGGTTTTCAATCTGCGGCTTTGCCAGAACCTCAGCATTGACTTCGAGGAGATCGGACTGCCTCGGCATTGGAAGTCCTTCACGAGCAAGCACAGCTTTCATCTGGCCCATGAAATCTTCGCTTTTCAAATGTCTCACAAGCTCCATTTCTTCCCCTCAATCCAGATTTGATTTGAAAAGTTCCCAGTTCTCGTGGGACATGGCCGACACAACCATGTATTCGTTGCTGAAAGAAAACCAGCAATCGCTGTCATTCAAAAGCTGCTCGGCAGATTGAATCAACTTTGCCGCCTTTTCTGATTCTTCCCTGTAATGCAAGGCGCAGAGATCCTTAATTTCTTGCGCCAATCCGTCCGGCAATACATCCCTTTTCTTGAATACCACTATGCTGTAATTGGGAAGCACGGTTCTAAAAACCAGACAACGCTCCTTACTTTCGAGCATGAATTTATGGATGGCCGCTATCCTGAACTGCAGCATTTTCTCTATGTCCCCAGACGGAATAGCGCATCCTGAGGAAACTATGCCCGCCACCAATTCCTTGATTGGTATCGCCTCACCAAGCCCTTGCCCATGCTGCATCATGCCGGCCTCATCTCGCTCATTCTCGAGCGGTTCTGTTGTTGCGGCATATTTTCCTCACCATATTTCTGGCGATATACGGTCTCGAAAAACGCGGCAAGCCACTGAATCTTCGCACCTGCTTCCTTGTAGAAAAGATCCATGCCGTCGGATTTGTCATGACGCAATGATTCAACACCTTCCTCGACCTTCTTCAATGCCAGGCGCGATTCTTCTTTCAGCGCATTGAGCATCTCGGCAATCTTTGATTCAGTCATTTCATTGACCAAGCCGAGGTTTTTTGCTGATTGCAGAGTTTCACGTATCGTGCCGGCAGAATGATCAAAAGCCATTCGAATATCTGTCGGACTGTGCGACTCAACAGACATGGCCATATCCTGGAAACGACTTGCAGACGGAATGCAAAGCCCCATATTGTCACGGGCTCGAGACATCCTGAATTGAGCAAGATGAGCGCCAAACCCGCCATCTATTGGAATGATCCTCGCAGTTCCCAGTCCATGTTCAGTCATTTTTGCTTTCCTCGTTAATTGGACGGTTTCAACGAACTGTCCGCGACATGTGCGTTTTTCTCCGAAATCCGCCTCACCATGGTGGTAGAGGCCGCGACCAGCTGCTGGACTCCTGATATCCAGTTCGCACGAATGCGGGCGATCGCTGCCGTATCGGTGCCCGACTTCGAGAGAATTCCAAAGGCAGAGTCGAAGGCATCCTCCACTTCGGCAATTGCGATTTTCGAACCGGACATCTTCACTTCACCAGCAGCTGTCGCGTTGTAAAGCGCACGAAGCGCATCAATCGCAGGACTCTGCCCGAATCTGGATGTGGTCTCTCTCCTGAATTCCTCCACCAGAATTTCAGCCGACCGATTCATCAAGCTCTGCAGCACGTACAAACGGCTTTGACCGGTTACCCGATCAGCAGGAGCGACTTCCTCCAGCAAATTTTTCGCAAGATCGACGCATTCGGACATAAATTCTTCGAACAATTTCTTTTTGTTTTGGCCGAATGAATCTTTTTCGATCTCCGCGCGCAACGGCGCGGACGATTTGATCACTGTCAGCATCAACATCGTACTGATTTCATCTTTCTCAGATTCGGGCTTAACATTAGCCGCCTTGAATATGCCCGCATTTTTTTCCGCAAATTCGATTGCATAGTCAATAGGACCATCCAGGAGCGCGAGGTCCGTATCACCATCCACGATCCATCTTTCAGCAATCAGATTCGATACAACCTCCATTACCTGACCCTTGAACCACCCGCTCTCTGCGAGAAACTGATTCTCACCAGCAATGCGCATCGCAATCTCATCCGCAATTCCTTTGGCATCAGACATGATTCTCATGGTCGCATCTGACTTGTCCGGTTGATCTGCATCCATTCCAGGCCGATGGATGATCGCCCTGAAAACAGGCACGAAGTGCTTGAGCACGCTCAGGATGATCTTTGCATCCGCGCCCGATGCCTCACGCTCCTTGACTGCGAGTGACGCAAAGGCAGAACTTTTGCCGTTCAAAGCTTCGGGTTTTTCCATGGACAATCCTCCAATTTTCGCTCCTCGGGCGGAATCGTGAGATATTCATAGATCGGTTGCAGGTTGATTTCTCTCCCGAACGTAGGTTCGCCACATACCCTTTCTACCGCCTGAAGCAGAAAGCACATGGTTGCCGAATTTGTTGCTTTCGGGTCAAAGTCGCTTATGCGTTTCAACATCCTTGATTCATCCGACTCGTTGTGAATGCCGAGCGGAATTCCCAATAGAGACTCGCACTCTCTCTCTGCGAGTTCAACAAACAGCGGAAGCATAAACGTCGGGTGAAACACCTCATCAGGCTCGATGTACGGAATGTCGTCCGCATGGAACCGCCAACCGAGCGTCTCACCATAATGCGCAGCCAGAAACCTCGGCACATGAAGTTGCGTCAGCCGGTCTTCACCAATCCCACTCATACACCCCCCCCGCTAGTCTGTATGCAACCCATTATACAAAATATTTTCCGGCGATAAAAAAAACGCCACCCTTGGCGAACCAACCCACTCACGACAGCATATTTCCTGTTCAGGATGAACAGGAAGCTGGGCGATTTCAGCATAAGGACGATAAGACTTTCGTATCCGCATCACCGCCAGGCGGGATAAGTCTTCCAGAACCGGTATCACGAAAACAGCCATTTTCCCGAATCTCACGTACAGTTCTCCATGCAGAAAACCGACTCCGGTTGCATGGCGGAATACGCGCTCCTCAGCAGGTCCGACAAGCAAAGAGCACCCCACCCCATCATCAAGCAATCCAAAGGATGCAAGGTATGATTCCGGGAAACGCCACGAGTTTCCGGACGCGGAAGGCTCGCCGAATCCAATTTCGCCGGCCGCAACCAGCCATGCAGCCAACGATTCGATCGTGTTATTCGCTGCCACGCTTCTCAGTCCATCTGCCCGTTTTCCAGGGATCAACATTCCTGGCACGGGCTTCCGTTTCCGCCATTTCTTGTAGCACCTTGTATGGCGCAGGAGATTTTTTTATTGAGGCGATGATTCTGTCGATCGGTGCAGAAGTTGGCTTGCTCTGATCAAGCCATGAGTAACCGGCGCTTGAATTTCGACCGAAAAGAATGCTGAAATGACGCTTCTGAATTGGCTCGCCACCACCATCTCTCTGGCTATTCAGGAAATCGTACACTTCACGCATGTCGGGTTTTGCGGCAATCGGAAGAAGGTCAGGGTGTTGGTCGTAGATGCGCGCCAGTATCGCGACGGGGACTTCCTTGACAGGCTGGTCGAAATTTTCCCTTATTTCGCGGTTCCAGCGTGCGGTAGGCAATCCAAATATTTCAGCAAGAGTGCCGTTGTTGAGACCGAAACGTTGCCTCAAATCTTCAAGATCCCGCCAGATAACGGGACGATCCTTGGGGATCGACATGATGGTTCCTTATAATGACATTTTCTGACAATAAATATATCATACAGAAATCGTCGGCAGAAAAATTACCGCTTTTTTGGAGCACCATGCCTACAATCATCGACCTTTCAACCTTCTATTTCTTCCCGCATGGCACCACTCTCGAGGAGATCGAATTCTCTGCCGCACATCTTCCGCTCATACATCCTGTCAGTGATGCAGTCAGCGGACTCTTCGGACACCACAGCAAAAAGGCCGGATTGATCGATGCGAGGGCTTATGCAGCCTCTCAGGACCAGGAGATGGTGGTAGTCGACTATCAAATTCACCTTGAATCGCAATTACCGAAGAGCGTGATAAAGCGCGAGAACATGAAGGAAAGCGAATTTCTCAACATGGACCGGATCTCAAGCGCGTTATCGAAAGAACTATCCATTTTCTGGAAAGGACTTCTCGAGGAAGAAGGTGCCCCAGGATCCGAGCTCGACAAGATTAATTGGAGCTTGCCTATTTATTTCGTCGCATTGCGCCCTGATCTCGTTTGGAACCTACATCAGCATGAACACTGGAACCATTTCAAAATCATCGTGCATCCCGCCATTATAAAAACAAACCCTTCTCGGACACTGATGGTGGCCACAACATTCGACCACTCTATCATTCAGAATAAGCGAGTTCGGCTTCATCCGGACATCACTTTGACCTGATCAATTCCGAGAATACTCGGAAAACGAATATAGTCTGCATGTCTTAGATTCCCTCCTTTCCGGGGAATGCACTATAGAACATGCAGAACCATAATAAGGCGTTCGGCTGCGCGCTACGGGAGCTGCGCATAGAACGCAATAAAACACAGGAAACTCTCGGCTTCGATGCCGGACTCGACCGCACCTACATCTCCATGCTCGAGCTGGGACAGAGTTCACCAACACTCGACACCATCATGATGCTTTGCCGAGCACTCGGCATCTCATTCGTGGAATTCGCCTTCCGCTGCGATTCTCATCTCTCAGAGCAAGCTCCATCCACATCGCATCCGAATGAATGACCAGATAATTCGTGATGCCCTCGACCGATATCGAACGTCCGTATCCATCCTCAAGCGCGGATACGAACAGGAGCGGTACCGGATCGAACAAATCAGCAAATCATTCCTTGGCACGAAATTTGTACGAGAAGTCACCTCAGTCGATATCGCGGCCTACCGCGATCAGCGCCTCCAGGAAATTAACCCACGCACCTTAAAACCTCTCGCGACATCGACTGTCCGGTTGGAAATGTCTCTTCTGTCCAATTTTTTCGACATCGCCCGGATTGAATGGGGACTCTGCTCAGAAAATCCGGTATCGAACGTCAGAAAACCGAAGCCTCCCCCTGGCCGCGATCGACGATTGACCGCACGGGAGGAGCGCCGGATCTTGCGACATGCTCACCAACATCCCAATCCTGAACTCTACTCGATCATCGTACTTGCGCTCGAAACTGCGATGAGGCAAGGCGAAATATTGAAACTTTCCTGGGAACACTTGAACCTGAAGTCAAGGATCGCGCATCTTCCGGAAACGAAGAACGGGACGAAGCGCGACGTGCCCCTATCGATTAAAGCCCGGGATGTTCTCATCCGTCTCGGAGTCAAGACGAAAGGACCTGTCTTCAGTTATACCTCACACGGGCTAAAATCAAGCTGGCGATTCATGATCCGCAAACTTGACATCGAGAATCTGCATTTTCACGACCTCCGGCACGAGGCCGTTTCCAGGCTTTTCGAACTCGGGTCACTCGACATGATGGAAGTGTCCGCCATCAGTGGGCACAAAAGCCTGTCAATGCTCAAACGATATACACACTTGAAAGCGCAGCGCCTGGTGCGCAAGCTCGAAGGCAACACCCACAAAGGAAAGCAGGCGGTGCTTGATCACCTGATACCTTATCCGGCTGTCATTGAAGAGCTTCCTGATCAAATTCTTGTCAAGCTGCTCGATTTCGATGATCTCATTGCATCCGGACCATGCCGGGAATCAGCGCTCCGCAAGGCTCAAGACGATCTGCTGCGGAAAATAATAGGCAGCCTGAAAGAATCGAAAGCGATCCCTCATCCCGATCAATACCTCGACCAAATCGATGAACGGCGAATTATCATGATCGATCCACTGGGAATCGAAATAATCGCTTAACACTTTTTTTCAGAGTAAGTGGCAAGATTGTTATGATTATTCGGACAATCTTGCCAATCCGGGATTTGGCAAAAAAGTGGTGGATCTTCGTCTTCGAGCGGAACGTTTATTTCCAACCCTGGGCCAATATCGTCCACGACAGCAGTGGTATTTTCAAGCTGCCCATCTGGTTGGGTTTTTAGAAGTTATGTAAGTGGTACTGGTGGTGCACTTTCTTACTGCTATCATTCGTGATTGCCAATCCGGGAGCTGGACGGCACCAGGTGGAGTTCCAAGCGGGACGCTTGGCGGCTCTTGCAATATGGGGGGCGGGGCTTCGTGGCCGGCATTAACTTGCGGGGCGTATGCTAGTGGTTATTACTGGTCTGGCGTAAATTATTATCCAACATCATGTGCCGCTGGATGGCATGTAACCAATCTTGGAGGCACCTCATGGGGCAGCATTTATGTTTTTGTGTGCATGAAAAACTGAATTCTTTTCTTGTCCGGCATTATCCAATGCATTGGTAAAGATAATCGGGCAATGATGACCAAAATCCATTCAGATAATGAACATCAGCCAAATAAGCCGTACTTCCGCTAGGACATGAACAGCTTCCTGTCAATGGATTCCCAACCTCGCAGCTACCGGTATATGCCACGTCAAACAATCCCTTGAACAAACCACCCGCGGATTGTTTTTGCCAGCTCCCGGATTGGCAAGAAAGTAGCAAGCCCGTCCCGTCTTGGGCGACAAGTCCGTTGGGCGAGCACGCAGCGCCAACCGTTGCTGTCCCGGTAATATCCGCATTGGACATGGTTGCTGTGCCAGGGATATTGATGTTGCCATTTTGGTCCACTGCAAGAGCAGCCCATGCGACTCCGTTCCAGGCATATGCCCTGTTTGTGTCTTCGGCAAGCCTGACGTCACCTAGAGTGTTTCCTGTAGCCGGCAACGACGCATAATTGGCAACAGGGGATTTCCAGGACGTCGTTCCTCCGCCTGAAGGCGTCCACACCCCGCCTTGACACACAAGCAGGTTGTTGGATATATCCCGTCCTACTTGGTATGCAGAGCAAGCCGCACCTTGTACCTCGGTGCCCGTGAAGGTAATCGTCACGACATTCGCATTGTTGATGTTCGAAATATCTTGACCACCACCATTCAAGGCGGCGGTCAGCGGCAATGATCCGTCTCTCCGATAAAACTGGGTCAACCCAGCCGACCCATATCCACTTTTTACTGCCAGCAAACCGGCAAGGCCGACCGGGTTTGAAAGTGTCCAACCACCTGCGGCGCCATTTATAGCCGTTGTCGTCACACTGATTCCGGCATCGCCCCCATCCGAATCCACACGAGAAGCAGCAAACCCAAGCATTCTCGTGTCCGGCGTCGTTGTGCCAGGAATCAACACGGGCGAACTGATCACCGTCAAGCCGGAAACATCGCAGGCAGGTGGTGAACAAGTAGACGGAACCCTTGAAATGTAAAAAAGATACGACGATCCGAAACCATTGGTCCCGGTCTGCCCACCGTCTATATACCCCGCCGCCTTCAGTTCCGCGAACGTGGGTTGCATTGCATTGGAGAATCCAGCGATGGTCGGCGTTGCACTGGAGAGGCTTGAATAATTGGCAGTGATATAGTTCTGCAGTCCATTTGAGACCGTATAAGCCTGGTCTCCTGCAGCATTCGCCTTGTCCTCTCGCTCTGACTGTACATCTCGCCAGAGCGTGACAGTCAGTGCTATCGTCAATATGACCGATGCAATTGCAAGCTCGACGAGCGTGAAGCCACTTTGTTTCTTTTTGAAGGTCATACCGGCCTCGGCCTGATTTCAGCTCTTCCAGAAAGATTTAGCGGCTTGTTTGGATCTCTGATCATCGCCGCAGCAGTTTGGTCGATTTCAAGAATTGAGACCTGGGCGACATTGTGTTCCAACCTCTGATTGACACAGAGTCGCAAACTGTTCGCGAGCAGATTTCTTGCTTCGGCGTCCCCGACTTTTTCACGGGCAAGATTGATCAGCCTCTGTACGGTTTCATCGATGCCATTTGCATGCAGTGTCGCAAAAGTCAGATACCCGCCTACCGAAATGCGGAGAAGTTCCGCTGCTGTATCAGGATCACGGATCTCGCCCACGAAAAGCATCGCGCGCTCTTTGCTAGGAAAGAGCCTCAATCCTCTGGCTATCGCCTCCTGATAGTCTCCCCGCTTGACAGAAAGCTGATCACAATAGCCGCGCTCTTTTCCATTGTCGTCAACATGCCAGCCGGCCAGCGGGTCTTCAGGAGGGTCCTCGAGCGTCAAGGCGTACCCGCCATAATTGCTCAGGCGAGCGCCTATTACCGTTGCAGCTGTCGTGGTCTTGCCGGAGCCAGGTGGTCCTGACACCAGAACCAGTCCACCGCGACGCCTGAGGTCATCAGCCATCAACAGGTCGATGTGTTCCTGTTTAAAGCGCAAATCTTTGAGCTTCCAGAGCCGCTGCTTTTTCAGGCGAAGATGGTACCGATCAAAATCAGCCTGCTGAGCACGATACTGAAACCCATGACACGTGACACTGAACCCCGACTCAGGCTCCCCTGGATCAGCCTCACGAACTGCACAGGCCAGATCTTCGACAAACCCATACAATTCCTGGCTTACTCTGCTCGGACCAGGAAATTGTATGGCATCATGCGGCCGGTCTAGGGAGATCTTCCAGTCAGTGATCGCCGATACCGACAACTCAACACTCGGATCCATCATTTACTGGCGTTGAACACGATGCTGTTCGATGTCGCGCAGGCCGATGCCAAAGTCGTATCGTTTAGAACGCCGCCAAGCGCCTTCACGCTCGTTCCGTTCACGGAGATGGAAAGGTAATTCTGTTCCACCCCCTTCACGATTTCCCTGCATTCGTATGCAGGAACATCGTTATAGGTCATGGACTGCGTATCGTTCGCCGTGTAGGATGTTGCCGGCGAAAACGTCACAGCCCCGCCCCAGCGATTCACGATATTGGTGCCGTTGATCATCGTTTGCGGCACCAGTTGATACTGAGCGACGATCGCCGTGGTCAAGGTCGAATAATCGGGGTCGCTGTAAAAGTGCTTCTGAACCTGGGCTGTAATGTCTGGAAGATTGGCGATTTCCTCATTGGCACGATAGTTGGCCATGATCATCGGCACACCTTTCAGGCTGAGCAGCAACAGACCGACAATTGCCACCACCACCGCAAGCTCAACCAATGTGAACCCGCCCTGCTTCTTCATGATTCTCCTGTTCATTTAAACCTCCATGTTTCGTTTAATTTCTACATCTTACATAGTTTACAGAAATGCAGCGAAAAATAAAGAGCCGGCCGCACTTTTCATATCATCTTCTCGCGCTCACAGAAGAATGAATGGCATTGTGCGCCTCCATCGCCGTCAACATCGTTCCGGCAATAATGATTCCCAGACACAAACCCACTACCAGGATACCCATCTTATTCATGATCCCTGCCATGACCCCCATCTTCTTCGTCATTTTTTCCATGGCATCCATGCCGACCTTGTTGATCGAATCTGAAAAAGACTGACGCTCACCCAGATCGGAAACACGATAAGCGAGTTCGCGCGGCAAGATTCCGACATTGATCGAGTCCGCCTCTTTCCCATGATTGGTGATATTTTCGAGTATCTTCGATAGATACCATCGCATCCAGGGCGATGACGATGCGCGCATCAAGTTGATCGAGTCCGCCACAGATAAATGCGAATTCATCATCATCGATAGCAATGCCAGGAATATTGAGGCGTTGTAGTCACGATAAACAGAATAGGGGAAATAATTGTCCATCTTCCTTCGCAGCGGAGAGCTCCAATTCGCTAAGCTCCAATTGAACAGTCCGATGATGGCCACTATCGCGATCAACAGGAGCACACCGTATCCAGTTACGAATTTGGAAACATGGAAGAGAATTTTTCCAAGGATGTTCCATTTTTCTGGCGGAATCACCGAAGACAGCAACGGCACCATTCCGTACGAGTAGCCGATTAGAATACCGATCAGCAAAACCATGACAAATGCAGGCCCTGCGATCGCGCCAAGAACCGCAGACCGCATCTTCGCCATTTTATCCACCACGACTGCAAGATAACGCATCCCTGCGGCCATGTCGCCGCTCGTTTCTGCCGCTCTCAAAACCATGAGATCGGTGCTGGGGACAGTATCGCGCATCGCATCCGACAATACAGGAGACACAAAATCAAGATTACGCTTCCAGTGTGCCATGAGGCGCGACATCTTTGGATCGACATGCTTTCGCCGTGTAATCTGTTTTTCGATGTAATCCTTGATCGACTCCTGATCGGCAAGCGCCTCGGCCATGTCTTCATAAAATGAGATTCTCCGACCGTAAAACATCCGTTTCAGCCTCGCCGCATCGGAAAACAAACTATTCAATACACCACGCATGCCAATCAGGCTCCCATTTCAGCGAAACTGTAGTCTTCGAATGGCACGAATGCCCCCTCAACATCCCGTGGATCAAATACACCCTTCGACATCTTGTACAGCGCATGTTCGAATGCAGTTTTGCCACGACAATCCTCGTTGTCGAACGGCGCCACACGTTGCCTTCTCCAGTATTCTTCAGCGTCCCAATCCCGCCCATCGCGAAGCATAAGAAGCATTTCGCGATCGGGACGAACTACCGCGGCAGCAAGAGACTGCCCGGTTGTCCCAGAGCCGCCACACGCCGGGCAGTCTCCTTCTTCTTGCCGAACATACATTGTTTCAATATTCAAGCCGAATCGCTTCATTTGATCAGCGTAGTCTTTGCCCAACACCTTCTGAGCAGGCTGTCGGCATCTCTCGCAAACCTTTGGAATCAAATGCTGGAATATGAGCATATTGATGAATTCTGGCGAAGTCAGCGTGTGCCTTGAAAGACCTATCTCTTCAGAATTCAAACGTTCGATAATGCCAAGCGGCGAAGTCGCATGAACGGAGCCCAGTACCTGGTGCCCAGATTGAATCATCGCGCGAATCACCGCGCCTGTGTCTCTATCACGGACCTCACCGACCATGACCCTATCCGGATCCATTCTCAACAAATCCTTGGCAGCTGCAGCGAAATTGGAGCTACGCACCGGAACTTGCGATATTCCATACATCGCAAAATCATATTCCGGCGGATCTTCGATCGTGTACGTTTTCTTCTCTCGCAACGTACGTTTGTCCATGGTGATGATATGCATCATGGTCGTGGTCTTGCCAGAGCCCGTCACGCCAGCAATGAAAATAGCCCCCCGTTGCTTTCTCATGCCCAATGAAAGCTGATTGCCGTGATATGGAGCAAATCCCAGTTCCTGCAGCGTCAATGCTTGGGTCATTCCGGTACCACCAAGAATCCGGATAACCGCATCGAATCCGCCCTTGACGACCTCATGCTGGTAACGCAAATCAATCGGCCGGTCATTGACGGCTACACTCATTGAGCATTTTTGATTCATGCGCTCGTTGAACGAGGTTTCGGATCGGCTGTCTTTCTCTGTGATTTCGGTGTTGGCGTATGCTGAATTCAGCATCGATCTCATTTGTGCAGCCGACATTTTTCGATAGATGCGAAGCAAACCGTCCACCCTGAACAGAATCGCCCCGGTCTTGTCTAGACTGTCGAATCGCGGACAAAAATGGACGTCAGAAGCCTTCGCTTCAACGGCATGCGTAATAATTTCCTCGAAAAGATAAATCAGATTGGATTTGCTGGAGGATTCGCGCACATCCTGTATTTGCGTGCCGATTTCAGCGGCTGTGCCATAGATCTCAGTCAGGAAATTGACTGTCGTCTCAGCCTTCCTCAACAAACGATACCCAAGCGTTTCCGCTCGAGCAATTTGAGTCAGCAAATATGTGCCGTCAATATGCGTTGGCGTTGCCATCGCCAACATGTGGCCGCTTCCCAGGTCAAGAATTGCAATGTGCGATTGCATTTGCTTGGCAATCTCGACCTCTCCCCCGCTTCTGGTGAGCACCTTGACAAATTTGGGGCATTTCGAAAGCTCATCGATGACCAGCTTTTCAGCTGGTAAGGTGGTCCTGGGCGCATCGGCTGAACCCGGAGATCGACGAATATGGGTCACCTTTTTTCTAGTCGTTTCTGTCGCGCGTGGAGCGACAGTCCGCGGATCCCGACGTTTCGACGATCCGCTTGAAAAGAAATCGAAGATTCTGGCGAGCACCTCAGCGCCCCATCGGATAAGGAATGGGGGGTAATCCTCCCCTGCCTACCCCACCGATTGCCCCGACGCGAGTCGCTTCCAGCGAATCATCCGTCATCAATGATAGTGATATCGAGTGCAGCACCCTTCCCTTCTTCAAAACGACTACGGATGGCGCAATCTCCTTTACTTTCCATCCTTCGACAGTGCCGCCCTGTCCGGCGGTTACCACTGCCCCGTTCACCAGAAGATCGGCATGCAGCGTGTCCCCAAGACCGTAAACTGCGACAAGTTTCGGCGTTTCAACATGATGCTGCCATTTCGGAGTAGCATCCACGATCTGGGGAACAGGAACTGCAGGGGCATCCTTTTTCTTGGCGGCATCGATATCGGCCTGCGCCTTCGCGCGCAGCAGTTCAACCTGGTTCTCCCCGAGATCATCCAAGGTATCCGCAGATGACAATCCAGGTAACATCGCCATTAGCGCCGCCAGGACATACAGATGAATCTTATTTCCAGACATAGAAGTAACCCTCCGCTTTGAATCGGACACCTAAAATATCTCCACCCGACTGAGTAATCGTCAGACCTTCCAGAGTCATATTCCCGTCAAGTCGCTTGAATGCATCGTCCATCAGTCCATACGGGCCAGACAAGGTCCACGTGCCTCTGTACACCGCTTTGAAACCTTTCGGCATGCTACCGCCCGGGGTGACGCCAAAAGGTGAGATAGTCCCAAGATTGCTCGTTATTCCAGCCATCGACATCTGCTGAAATGCGGAACCGGTATTCAGCAGAAAATCGCGATCCATTGGAAATCGCTTCTTGTCGATACGCCCAGGAGGGAATTTTAGATAGAGTGTCTGCATGATCGACATCCCATCCCCCGAGAATTCAACTTTGGATGGATCGACCCCGCCAAGCAGAAACGATCTGTTCGTTCCTCCATCTCGACCCAACGTCACCACACAATTCTTTGCACAGTCGATCTTCTTCAATATCCAACCTTCGTGAACAGCAGGAACTCCGCCTACTGCACGGTGATATACACTTGCTGTGATTCGAGCCGGCAAACCGACCTGACTCAATGCATTCTCAAGAGACTGGCCGTAAGCCACAGCAGGATCGACTTGTTTTGGCCTATGCTTGGCTTCCTGGCCAGCCTCATAGTTGTCGTACACCATGTACGCCACCACAATCGCCACAGCAATCGCCGACAGGGATATTATCCCCATCGACTTCTTCGGCTTGACGAGAAGAGACTTTGAAGTTTCAGGCAGCGATACTGCCTCGATGTCGAATGATTGCGTATCCGGAAAGATATCGTCGGAATCGCCATATACGATGATGCCTCGCTCCCCGGCATTCTGGATATAATCTCTCGCTTTTTCGACCAGCGCGGCCTTCGACCCGACAAGATCCATACCAGGCGCAGGGACGCCATCGCGAATTGCAATCAGCACATAGGGTGCTCCATCTACCTTCTGCAGCAAAAGCGCATCTACAGCCTTAACGGATTCCTGGAAGAGAACCGCTGCCGAATATGCCTGCATGCCGCGCTGCATCTGACCGGAGTGAAATCCGCAAATAACGGATTTCCCATGCACCACAACCTGACGCGTCGCATTGACTTCCTTCGCAAGGAGCGCAATCTCCTTGTCTTCGCCTTCGAACCCAGACAATCCTCGCCACTCGAGGCCGAATGCCAAATTCCTGCTTCCGCCGAAGGGTAAGAGCATGCTCACTTCATGCCCCTTGCTTGATCACAGGCGTGAGCAGCACGATGGTCGTCTCTTTCGTGCCGGATCCCGACATCGAGCCACCCAATCCGACGCCCGATCCTTCGACCAGCTCCCGCTTGTCATACTGCCCGCGAGTATGCTGGAACATATTGAGCACAAGGGTCTGATTCGGCTGCAAGGTTACCCGCTGCACAACCTGATTGCCAGAAGTATTGGGCGTCTGAATTGTTTGCCCCGCAGAAGATGCCGTGGCGAGACCATTCAGCGTGGAAATATCCAGAGACACTTGCATAAGCACGCTCATATTGTCCAGGATTGTCGGAAGAATGTTCATGATGAAGCCCACAGTCACAGAGCACTGCTGCAACCCAGGAACGCCGCCCACCCCTCCGAAGACAGCAGCTACAGGCATCGTTTGACACAGATAACCAGTCGTATTCGTGACCGCGAAAGGAACAGGTGCATTATTCGTCGTCATCAACCCGACGTCTTCCGTTTCCGCCACCCGTCCAAAGTCCTTGAGCGCCTGGAATAACAAACTTGTGCCTGAAAATCTCGTAGGAGTTGCCGGATTTGCGGCTAGAATATTGAGACCGATGCCGCCCACCTGATTACTGACAAGAGATGCTGGCGACTGATAGGACAGATTCCACCCCTGTGACAAATTCCCTATTTTGTTGTAGACGGCATTCCAGTTGATGCCGTAATCAGCTCCGTCGGTCTGTGTGACCGTAAGGACGGTGACCTTGATGAGGACCTGACGGGTCACTTCGCGATTCTCGTGCTGAACGAGTTTCCCAACCCGGTCAACCACTTCCTTAATGTCAGTCACCGTGATGCTGCCGCTCGCGGGGTTTCCGGCAACCTCGCCCATAGGGGTCAGCATCACCTTTATTTCTTTCAAGACGCCGTCCCATACGGACATGCTGATTTTCGTCCCTGACTGCGACGTCGCAGTGAATGTGCCTGTATTTGTCGTGGTGCTGCCACCTGACATCGACCCGCCAGATACACCCGTTGAGGACGAATTGTCCTTGCCAACCGAAGTCACGATGTCTGATGTACCGGGAAGCGCCTTCAATGTGAAGGTCTTTGTCTCGAAACGAAAGAGATAAATCGCCCCATCGCGGTACTCCCAGGATATTCCAGATCTCGCCGCAACAAGATCCAGCAATCCGGAAAGAGACCCACTGTAGTTCAACGTCATGGAGGTATCGTATTCCGATGAAAACGATGTCTGTCCAGTCAGGCCGTTCACCCCCGCCGGCACCATCGCCCCCTGTCCAGGAGGCTGCTGATTCTGCGCCATTCCAGGCGTCATACCTCCGCCACGCGTCAACGCGCTCGCGCGAATGAACACATCCGGCATGATCCTGACCGGCACACCTGTAACGCGCGTGATGCGCTCCCCGATCGACGCAATGTTCACTCGATCCGGAAACATCATCGTCACGTTTTCCGAGAAGGCCGCCGGCAAGGTTGGCGTATCTTCTGCAGGAACAGACTTGTCGCCAAAATAGGCGCCCTGCATATTGATGACAAGGCTGTCAACGCCGCCCCCCTTGACGGATTTGTTGACCTGCGCAACCTGTGTGTCTGTCTTGGCCTTGAGATCGCCATACTGCGTGTCAACACGTTTCATGTACGGAACGCCGCAGCCTGACAACCCAATGACCATCAAACCAAAAATGGCATAGGTGATGTAATGTTTCATTTGATTTTTGCTCCCTTGGGAAGAATCCGAACCGCACGATTCGCGTAAAAGATAGGCTGTATCGGGGTTTCAGACCCCTCGTAGCTTTCTGCAACACTGCTGACTGCATCTTTGAACGAGCCAGTAAAATCTGCACCAGCCTCGACCAGTGGCCACCTGGGCGCTTCCCAGAAAATGTGCCATCCTTGGCCGGATTCCTTCGCCCAGCGCACAAGCGTGTTCCTGATGTTTCCATCCGACGGTTTCACAACCCAGTGCCTGACCTGCGATTTGGACGGGGTATGTTTGCCGATACTGGGCATCGGATAGGTCGTCGCCGGCATGTTTTGAACCGTTACCGTCTTCTTGTCCCAATCGACCACGGCCTGGTAGCCGGTTTCACCCATCGTCTCGGCAAGCGTGTCCGTCCAGGACTGCGCACCATGCCAAGAGACTTGTTTGTCCACATCTATGCCCTCGGCATATCCATGCCAACCACTTGGCACAAACTGTCTCAAAGCGAGTTTCAGTGGAATGTGTTCGGCCATACCAACCGAAGGTGAAATCTTGGCCGGAAGTCTTCCATTGAACACCACAGCCTTTGGCTGGCTCGTATCAGGCGTCTTTTTCGCAACGGCCGGCGCGCCACCCTTCTGCTGAGTGGGAGACTCAACATAAAATCCGGCGTCTGCTGTCTGAGCGATCAACAGCAACAAGCACGATCCGACAAAAATCCTTACGTTAGCCATAAACCTTCCCCTTAGTATTTCGGAAGCCCGAAGCGTTTCCAGTACCACCACGGGCGCGCGTAGCGCACCCGTCCACAAACCTTGTGCCGAATTTTTCGATACAGAACAGCAGGCGTAATCCCGAACTTGGCCAACACCGTAAAAAAGCCTACTGAGACCACAGACACCTCGAAAGTCCATAATCGAATGTGCACCAGCATCACAAAGACGGGAATAAATGCAGATGCATCGATCCAGGCAATCTTCGGAGTCCTTTTCGTGTCACGCCACATTCTTAACCTCACCCCTGAACATTTCGAAGGTTTCCCGTGTAATCAGTCCGGCATCGAAGGCCTTCCTGACCGAATGGAACATCGTGCTTCCACGCTCCTCAACCATCTCTCCAATTGCCAGCACAAGGTTCTGCGTTGGAACGCGCATAAGACGATCCCTGGCCTCTTTGTCGAAAACCAAATATTCGCGTACGGCCACGCGCTTGCCATCCACAGACGGCAGCAGCTTCTGCACGACGATCATCTTCAGGACGGATAGCAGGTCATAGGTGACGCTGTCTCTTATTTCCGGAGGAAATTTCAGCACAAGGCGTGAAATGGTAGAGGCAACCGAGTCCGCGTGAACCGTTGCATACGTGGCGTGCCCTGTGAGGCTTGCCTCGATCATGGAATAGATTGTCTCGCGATCGCGTGCCTCACCAATGAAAATGTCCGTCGGCGCCCTCCTCAATGAATTCCGGACGCAATACGCAAAACCATCAGGGTGCCGCAAATGCGACGGAACTTCGGTCTGCCAAATAAGCGATGATTTGGGCTTGATGTTTGCAAATACGAATTCGATCGGTGACTCGAAGGTAACGATCGAATGATCTTCCTCCTCCTCGAGCATGTAACGGATCCGTGACGCAAGCAAGGTAGATTTTCCGGAGCCGGTCACCCCGACTACCAGAACCATCCCCTGAATTTGACAGAAGCCTTCCAGTATCTCCGCTGGCAGATCCATGTCCTGAATTCGCGGGGGCTCTCCGGGAATACGACGAAGAACGATCTGTGCCCCTACTCCTCCAACGATATACCCTGGCGTCGCATTGACTCGAAAACCTATTCGCCTGTATTTGTCGACGGCGATTTCGTATGCCAAATCGATGTCTGATCCGCCAGAAAGGATCGCGGTTGCGTTGTCTCCATACATAAACGACATCGCTTTCCTGACCTCATTGTCCTGAAGAGGACGATGCGTCAATTTCCGCATCCGGCCATGAATACTTCCATGAACGCACACCCCAGGCTGGACCCTGACATCGGACACATCCAGATCGTAGGCATGAATCAGCAGCGAATCCCACTCTTCCCTGGAAAATCCATGCGGCAGGTCGAAGAGAATATCGCTCATTTCCCGCCCTCATACACAAGCGGCTTCCACTTTCTGGAATCCGTCTCAAGCTTGCTCGAGCCGGTAATCCGGTAAATCGAGTCGTTGACAGACAGTTCGTCGCCGTTACCCGCCGCCACCGCTGTCGTGCCGGCAACTTCAGGCGCCGTGATCATTCCTTTCACGTAAAGCATCTTGTAGCGAATCATTCCGTTGAAATCACGCTTCAGCCGAGACACATTCGCCTCGTATATCTCATTCGCCTGCATTACTCCGGCCTTCCATCCTTCTTTCACGGACCTTACCCATATCTCGCGCTCGCCCGGGCCCTTCGGCAGAAGAGACGAATGAGGAGCTTCCACCGTTTCTCCTTCCTTCAATCCGACATAAAGGTAATCGCGCCAGGACGGCATCGCAGTCACGAACCTGGCCGGAACCTTGATGCGATAGATTTCTCCCGCCACATGCAGGGTGAACAGCCCACGCGATTCAACAGCGTCGTTTGCCACAGTAATGACAGGCGGAAGAACGCCCGACTTGAGCTGAAGCGCGCCAAACTGGAAAATCCTATCCAGATCGACGCTCTCGTGATTTATCCCCGCCATGATTTGCTTGGACTGATAGAGCAACCCTCCACGAGCACCGACAGAAAATGCGGTGTCACGCAAAGCCTTCGCTCTTACCGCCGAGACCTCGGGCACTTTCGAGTCGTTCTTCACCGAAGGATTGATCAACGCATCAAGGGTTGCCGGAAGCGTGTCCGCGAATGCAGAAGAAACCGCCAACGACAGGATCATAAGAATGGATGTCTTAGCGGGACGCATAACGCAACTCGATCCTGTTCTTCGACTGCACGTAGACGATATCGCCCAAAGATCCCATTTGGATCCCGAGCTGCCTCAACGCTTCCTCCATCGGCACATTCTGGACGTGAATGGAAACCAGAACGGGGGTAACCGGCCTACCGATCACCTGATAGTCCAGTTTGGCGTACTCGGCCAATTTGGACAGTACGCGCTCTATATCACCATTCCAAGAGATGGTCACCGTGTAACTCAATCCGGAAGGAAGAAGATTCCCGTTCGCCGGCGATTGCCGTTTCACTCCGGCTTCCGCATCCACTAGTTGCGCCATGAGTTTCTGCACGCTCGTTGCGGTATCGGCAATGGTTTTGTCGACCTTGACAATCGTGTCTTCTTTCGCCTTTTCGCCCTCACCTCTTCCAGGAATGGTCGAGCAAGCCGAAACGGCTATTCCCATCATGAGACCAAGAATCAAGCGGCGTGTCATCTGCGTGGTCCTGTTGCCTTTGTGTCTATACTCTGCATATAATACAGAAATCAGGGAAACTTTCAAGACATTTCGAAGCCTCATTACACCGGACATTTTCATCGACATTACTCCGGACAGTTTCACGGCATTACACGGGACATGTCACCTGTCACAGTAAGGGGGGGAGCGGGAAAACGTACCTTTCGGATCACATCCAGATCGAATCGAAACCAGGGGAAACATAAATCGTGAGCAAAAAGACATCGAAACGAACCATAAACCCGCTGAAACCTTCCCGCACGAAAGAAACCGAGCAGAGATATCTCCGCAGGGTCCAACTCCTCATGCTCCAAGCCATCAGGGACGGGGCCGGACAAAGACCGGTATCGTCTGGATCCGTTGAACCGAACGGATCTACCTCGCTCGCATTACACCCGGTCGATTTCGCCAACTGGATCATCTCCCACACCAGAACACTTTCGAAGAGAACCTGGTTTCAATACAAATCCGCTTCCATCTGCTACCTGAGTCAATATGCGACCGCCGAGGCCGACTACGCCGAGGCGATCGCGCTGCTTAAGCAAACGCCACCTCCATCAATCAACAGTTCGACCGGCGCGACTTCCAGCAGAAAGCCGAAGCAGATCCCGGAAAAGGATCTCGTAAAGCTGCTCGACACGCTTTACGACTCCCGCTCGGAATGGGCCTCGCGCGCTGCGCTTCTGCTCGAGAGCTCCATCATTGCAGGCCTACGCCCTATTGAGTGGAAGCAGTCCTTGATCGACGGATCTCAACTCGTAGTGACCAATGCAAAGGCCACGAATAACCGCGCAAATGGCGAGTTACGAATGATCGGACTCAATTCCGAAGAGATCCCGGTCATCAAGGACAATCTTCGAGAGATACACGCCTGGCTGGAGTTAAATCCAGACAAGTCTTACGACACCTACTATGAAACCGCCCGAAGGACGCTTAACCGTGTCGTTCGCCGACTCTGGAAAGACAAAACCCGTCATTACTGCCTCTATTCGTCGCGCCACCAGTTCTCGGCAAACATGAAGGCCATGATGCTATCGAAGCAAGAAATAGCCGAACTCATGGGGCACAACTCTGAAGAAACCGCGGGAAGTCACTACGGCCGGCGCATATCCGGATGGAAACGATACAAAAACCTTGCCAAGCCTGAAAGAGATGCCCGTCCGAGCAGCCGGGTCCGAAAGAAATAACTCAGAATGTCAAAGCCTAGGCCTCGTAGACCTGGGCCGATCTTCCTCCGCAGAAACCTGAGCTTGAGGCAATTCAGGTGCCACTTCGTACCACGTAGTGCCGCCACGCACCATGGCGCCAACCTTGTAAAGCTCCACTTCGCGCTTCACGAAACCGACTTCGGACATGTGGCTACCTGCAACATCACCGTTGTGCACCAAATTCCGAAGGGTGCGCACATCCAGTGGCTTGCCCTCCAACAACTTGTTCATGACGGTTTGATATATTTCAGGGGATCCACCTCTTTCAGTCACACCTTTGAGGAATTCTTCGAATCGATTCTTCCATTCATCTGACCCTAGAACTATGCTTCGGCTTACCGCATCCTTCTTTCCATATTTTCGCGATTCTTCGAATCGACCGTCCTTGATGATCACGACCTCCCCCTTGTCGATCCATCGCTTCATTGTGCGCTGGGAGACGATCGCCACAGGTACCCCACCGACTTCATTTTCGAACACATACTGATCATTGAATGGATAAACCCCGCGAACCATAATCTCGCCGGACGCTAGTCGCTTCAATGCAATATCTTCATTGACGGCGCACCAAGACTCAAGAGCGCCCCGCCCGTGCGCGGTAATCTTCGCTTCAGGCCAAACTCCGCCCAGCTGGTTCTTCCTCTCCAGTCCAGTGCGCAATACATACCCAGCCTGGATCAGGAATTCGAAACGCTCCTTCCCGTACCCGCCGTCTTCTCCTGGGGTATTACCCCAATCGAAGGCAAACTCGTCGCTCTCATCACCAACCATATCGCGAAGATAGGCCATCGCCCAAGGCATCAATATCTTACGATTCATTTACGCCTTCCTTTCTCTCTGGTTACGCACGTAATTTTTGCTTGCTGCGATCTGAAGTTGCAGGATTTGTCTTTTCCGAGAACGCATCTGCAACCTCCTTCATAAGGGAATCGAACTGTTTGTTGATAAGTTGGCGCTCATCCCCATGCGGATACGGATTTCCCCTTGAATGGCCGACAAAACGACTATCTTCAACACCATGGACCAGATAGTCCGATCTCATCCCCCTGTCACGCATTCTGTCGAATACCCAGCACTCGAAAGCCCTTGCGAACATTTCCCGCCTGGTTGCCCAATACGGCTTTGAGCGACCCTCATCCAGATGCTTCGATGATTCCTTGTAGAAGGATTCCGTCAGCGACACCGGATCTCCAGGGGCTTTGAGTGATAGCTCATGTATATGCCGTACCGCCCTCTCAAGCGCATTTACGTTCCCCTCGAGTCCATCCCGATGCTTCTTGTCCATTCTCTTCCCTGACGCTTTAGAAAAGAGTGCGTGAATCATGGCATTCGTAGCAAAAGCATCTGGGGATGCCGACTTCACCAGATCATCGATGACTGCCGCGCTATCTGCGATGAAAAGTTCCCTGGCTTCAAGCGGCATTGTCATGTCTCGAGCTGCAGAGCTCGCCCAGCCTTTGGCCCACGAACCTATACGCTTCGCATCGGCCTCTCGTTTTTCTTTCATTTCCGATACGGTCAGATAACGCTTTTCTATCGCCCCCCTTACGCTGCCAAGCGCGAAAGGAATTCGGTCCATTCCTGAAGCGGTATTTTCCTGGACTTCTGGCTGATGCGGATGTAGATCATGCGGAAGGTTCTTTTCAGATAGATAGGCCCCATAATTCTGTTGCCCGGCCAGGTTCAAATCGCAGTCGTCGATCGCATGCCACCATTCATGTGCAGTGGCGCCGGCGCCTGAAATGCGGGTAAGGTTGACCACTGTCCTGCCTGGCTCATAATGCGCCGATGCCCGACCAACACCTCTTGCGCCGAATGCCAAGGCCAATCGCCCACCAAGACTGATTCCCTTCGGATCAACGCCGACCAGGTCCGCCAGATCGTTCAGTGCGTCATACGCAAAATTGATGACGGACTGACGTTCATCTTGCGGGAGCCAATTGCCGAATTCGATCCCGCGAAATCCGAAATGTCCGAGGAGCTCGTCGGCGGAGACGTCTCTGCCGGCACGCCAATCCTTTCCGCCTTCTCGCACGATGTGCTGAAGGTGCGGGCGTTCAGGAAGGCCTTCTTTCTTCGAAGTTTCTACTCTTGCACGGGTTCTGATGAGCTTATCCCAACCGTACCGATCAGCCATCCGGGCGGCTTGTCTCAAGTAGATTTCAGCGTTTCTGAACAGAACTTCGTATGCTTTTCTCCCAATAGCGGTTGAAAGCTCAAGCCCCTCGACATAACGATGAAATGCTTCAGAACCTTCTCCTCCCGTTATTGCATCATTGATGCTCACCCCATGTCGCCTCGCGCGCAAGCGATCTATCCCTTGCTGTATTTCTTCCACGCTCTTGGCTATACCGACCTCCTTGTAGATGGTCTCGAGCGATCGAATGTAGGCTGCAGGAGATTTCGCCATTTGCGACTGGATCGTCGTCGTTGCAGATTGGACGATGGTGGTACCGGTTGGAGCATCGAATTTCGTGTAGTCAACAGGCAATTTGTCCCGGACCATTTTAAGAAAATACGCAACCGTCGGAGAAATGCCTGAGTCCCTCATTTCTCGATAGTTGATTGGAGGAAATACCATGTCCTTTTTCACCAGCTCTCGCTTTTCCGCTTCAGTCATGTTCTCGAGGTCGGACGGTCGCAACAACCGCTTGTATAGGTCCTTTCTGGCCCCACCGATTTTCTCGCCGACATCGACTATTTTCTGTTTTGGGGTTTCCTGAACCCGGCCTTCAGGAAGGCTTTGCGACTGTTGTTTCTCGGGTAACCGTAGCGAAATTGACTTCCTGTCCATCTCGCCCATGTCCCGATCTCGGAATGAAGGGAACAGGCTTTGAATTGCGGGGATGGATAGCGTACCTTTGTCGGAAACGAAGACATCATTCCCATCCGCAGTTTTTTCATTGGAAAGCTTGAATCCCTGACCATCCATCCCACGCCTGCTTATCGATCTAGCGAACAGGACAGGATCGATCACTTCAATCGCCAATACAGGACTTCCTTCGTAAACCATGACGCCCAAATGCCCGCCGAACCGCGATATATCAGGCCACCTTACGAGATTGCTCATAGGTATGCCTCCAGGGTTGTTGCATCGGCATATGCGATTGCATTGATGTCGACCACATCCGGATCCTCACCGGGTAGTTCAACCTCATCGTCAAGATCGAAGCAGTCAACATGAACCGGATGGCCAAGGGAATGAATCAGGTCGAGAATAGATCTGGCCGTGAGTTCAGGGTCCGGACGGACTTCATCTATCTGGAACGCTTCCTTGACGTGATCGGCGCCGACATAAGCACGGACTGAAACTGTGCCCTCGTCGATTTCCGACGTGTAGGTTCCGCCCTCGAGCACGACGCCATCCTCCTCGAGCAAGACTCGAGCAAAAATCGAATCACGCTGCCATACTGCCAGGAAACCATTGGTGGACGTCAAAGGCAACCCGAGTTCTTTTTCAACAACTGCGACAGTAATCTGCATGTCAGGGCCTCGCTCTGTGGTTCTGCTTGGAAGACGGTGTGCAATCGGAAGAAAACACGCCAGGTAGCAGCAAGACGTCATTGCGCCCTGCAACCAGAGCCTTCAGGCACATCTCTGTGATTTCTGGATCCCACGCGATTTGGGCGAGCTCGCCTGCAAGTTCGGGAGATTTGCACTCCGCCAGCGGAACTTCGTCGTCGACGGCGGAGAGGCACGCCACAAGCGTGAATCCGTCGCCGTGAGGGTAAACCTTATACCCGGAAGAGATTTGCGCGATGTCAAGCATTTTACCTCCCTACTGTTGGCGTTAATATTCTGTATCGTGATTATATTACGAAATATGAAAGACAAAAAAAATGCCCGGATTTCCGGGCACAAGCACCATCTGGGGAGGGGCGCTGAAATCGACGATCAAGACGGCCTTAATTTTGTCCGCCTGTTTGCTTGCAATGCATCCTGAAGACTCAGTGCGTCCACATGGTCCTCAGCCGTAACGTAGCAACCGATCATTGTTGCATCGGAACACTTCTCGATGCCGCCGTTCTTGATAAAATTCTGGATCTCCAGGGCAATCTCCTGAACTGCAGACGTTTCTGCATTCGGCAACAGATCCACACATATACTGAGTGAGATCCTATGCGTGCGCGCCTCAACTCCAGTCAGTTCGCCGACCTTGTCGATTTGTACGTCAAAGCCGTTTTCATCTTCCCATCCATCCGCATCCAGCTCGAGGAGAGCCGTACTTAGATGATCACCTTTGTGCGCTTCGATCTCCACGCATTTGATGGCAGAATCACCGCTGTCGGTCATTCCTGCGATTGCAACCATCTGCTTGTATTTTGCACTTGAATCCTGCATGTCACATTTCCCCTGGTTACGCTGCTTGCTGATGCATACTGATTTTCAGCGTTCTAGCCAAGCTACCTTGACCGTCACGCCACGAGAACATTGAAGCGTCCTGATTCGAAAACGACAGTGCGCCCACGTAGGCATCCATAATTTCACCAACTTCTTCAACGGGGATATCCTCCTTAACGCCGTGGGTCGCTTTGGACATGATCCACCCGGCAATATCTCGGGCCGATACCCCGTGAGCATTGGCTACAATTCGAACCATATTCCAGTCATCGAACGATGCGCTGTATATCGAATCGAAATCTGAAATGCTGAGCTGGCGTTGCTGGACCATTTTCCGGTATTCCGCAGGGAGTGAATCGGCATGGTAGTTATCCGCCGTGAGTCCCAGCGAATTGAGTGTGGGGCGGCCGAACAGTATCGGATGCGACAACATCAGCATGATTCTGGCCGCTCCCGCGATGATGAGGATAGGCGTTGTACGCACTGCGGTATAAGGAAGCATGACCGCCTTGTGTTCCTTGTACATTGAAAGAACCATCTTTAGCGGTTCCATGCGCTGACGATCGACTCTGATACTTCCCAGATCAAGCGACATGACATGTACTCTTTTTGGGATCAAAGTACCTTCCTTAACGCCAAGATAATCAAAAAGTCGTACGGCATTTTCTGTCGATATGGCCATCTCCACACCACTCAGAAATGCCCATAAATTTTCCTTTGGGATGCCTGTTTGCTGAGCGACTTCCTGTACCTTCAACCCTTTCAAGTAGAGCAGGCTTTTCGTGAGCAGAGAAATGTGATTATCTGGTAACTTCTTCATGATCGATCCCCTAAAAAAGATGGCCGTCTTGCACATGCTCTGGCGCAGCAAGCGGTTTGACTTCAAGCACCATCCCCTGCCCTTGCGCCCCTTGATATTGAACCGTCGACTTCTTTTCAGTCTCCAATGCCGGTTGATGCGGTTTCGAAATGATTCTGACCCGATGAGGAAGTATGCGCGCAGCCATTGTTGATTTCCTTCTTGGCATTTCTTTCGCCGGACGATGGACAACATGGGGGGGCAATAAATGGATCTGCTTTGGCGCAGGAGGCAGGGGCAAACTGGGTTTCATGACTGGAATTTCTACAATCGTGGGGGGCACATGAGGCAACACTGGCGCTGCTTCCTGGGGCTTCACTGAAACGGGCGATTTGATGGCGGCATGCATATCCTGTTTGTGAATCGTGATACTCCATGCGACTGCACAAAGCGTTACGATGATTCCCCCATAGTACAGGCTAGATTTGTACCTCTTTCTGCCGAGAATTGCATCATCGACGAAATCCCAAGTCGAATTCATTATTCCTTCTCCCGAATTACCCAGCCGAAAACCTGCCCGTCTTTGGATTGCGGGATGCAGTAAGACTTTCCGCCCCCCCCCTCCTCCACTCGACCGGCGCCATTGAAACATGTTGAAAATACATCTACTCCGCGGTTCATCTTGATGAGATCAGCCAATTTATCCGGGTCATGGTCCTGCGGTAATATCTTGGCCAGCGAGCCTACCAAGACGATGAGAATTGATACCCCAACTGCAGCTGAAATGGCGAATTTCTTATAAAAAGGCTGCTTGACTGATGCCGATCCGGGATGCACACCTTGCAAGGCCACTATCTGTTGAATACCCTTTTCGAAGGCCTTATTGATGCGGCCTTCTACTTCTCCAGGAATTTTCTTGTAGTAGTCCTTGAAGTACACATGGACTACGAGCAGGAGCCATACCGGGTCATTGTCAGGGATGCCGAGAACATTCTTGATTCTGTATAGTTCGAGCTTCTCTGCTTCTGTCGGAATACGTCCGAGCAGGTTAGCAAAAGCCGAAAGCATACCGTTGCTGAGGTGAACGACGCGTTGATCATCATCTGCCATGAATCATGCACCTTCCTGCAGTAGAGCATCGAAAGTGGCATCGATATCCTTGATCCATCTGGTAAGTTCGATTCTGTCCGACAACCTGAGCGTCGGAGCCATCATGATCTTCCTGAATGGCGATTTGCCGTTATGTTCGGTGCTGTTGAATATGGTATCGGTGACACGATCATGAAGTTCCGGAAGCTCTATCTCGAGGCCGCCGTTTTCGATGAAATCCTTCCTCGTTTGTGAATCTTGCCATCTGACGAATTTAGAAGGATCCCCTCCCGACCAATAGAGGTTCTTGACGACCACGGAGGCCTCCACGACATCCTTGAAATCTTGCAATGCAAGGCGGAGCAAATTCACAGAATCCTTGTCCCGATTGATTACCCAGAACAAGGTCACCTTCCTACCGATTTGATGCAGGCCCTCATGAAATAGGGCAGAATAGCTTCGCGTGAAATCGCCTATGCCGGCGGGCAGTGATATGATTATGGGGGTGGCGGCATGCGCCTCATTGAGTACATCGATCAGCTCCAGCCAACCGTCTTTCAGCCTCAAGTTGATCTGATGGATCGTGGCGCTAGTGTCTGAAAACATTCGTGACACATCAGGATTGCGAGGATCCGCATCGATAATGATGGGTTTGAGTGATTTCTTCTCGAGCAGATAGTCAGCAAAAGCTTCTGCTGCGAGCGATTTACCGACCCCTCCTTTATCGCCATGGAACAAATGGATGCTTCCCACAGGAATTCTATCTTGCGGCATTTAACCCCCTAATTAAAATTCATCGGGTAATCGAACAAAAGTGTATCCGGTGCGTCCGCGTTTTTCTGGTGCCTCTTGAAGGCCTTGAGCAACGCCATTTCGGCGGGATTTCCTGATCTGTGTAATGTGAACTTTAAGCGCTTCTGGCGTAATTTCAATTCCCGCCTTTTCTTTCAAACTGATCGCAATATCCTTGTAGGTATAACCCTTGTTGTCGAGCAAATATGCGATTTCATCAAAAATCGATGCGAAGAACTCGCGCCTAGTCAGTTTCGGCTTTGGCATGGAGGACATTTCCTTCAACCAAGCCTTCGTCGACTCGACGTCCTTACTTTCGATATCACTCATATCTACCAAATCCCTTACCGGGTTCTAACATTCTGTGTCATATGATAGATACAGAAATCTACAAATGCAAGGACGCAACTATCCGAGATCGGATATTATTCTCCAGCCCCGAATCTCTTGCGCAAATCCGAGACCAGGTCCGCGCGCTCCTTTTCTGTGAGGTCTCGCACTTCGAACGTAACTTTTCCGGAATCCCACTCCTTGATGAAACCTCTGTTCACTCCGTCCATATCACCTGGAAGCTTGTATTGCCGGGAGATTTCTTTTGCTTTTCTTTCTCGCCCCTCGATTGACTTCTTGCGAAAATCCACGACTTGGCGGAAGCTCATTTCTTCGTCAACAATGCGCTGAGCAAAGCTCAGAACGATTTCCGCACGCATTTCTTTTGAAAAAAGCGTGAGTTCATAGCAGATACCCAGTCCGAATCTTTCCGGCGCTTCGCGAATGAAATCTATCACTTCCGTCGGAAGTTTGAGGATGGCCAGGGTCTTGTTGACATTTCCCCAGGACATTCCCGTCAATTCGCAAAGATCTTCTTCCCTCTCGATCTGCTTGTCATCCAGCAACCGCTTCCAGGACAGGGCATTGTCGAGCGGCGTTCCCCCTTCCCGTTCTTCGTTTGCCAGGAAGCTCAACTTGTACAGGTCGCGTTTGCTTCTTACTGGCTGCAGGACGCATTTCATCTCCGGGATACCAGCCTCTATGCATCCACGCTTCCGGTAATGCCCATCGACGAGCCAAAGCGTTTCCGGATCGTCCTCGAGGTACGCAACAATCACCGGAACTTTCTGCCCATTCGCCTTGAGTGAAATAGCTCTTTCTTTGACGATACTCGGCTTGTAGATTTGCCTTGCATTGTATGGGTTATCCTTGAGACGATCGACTGAGATCAAATGGATTTTCGCTTCTTCATTCGAATCAGCATCCGACATTTGGACAGAACCTCGTGACAGACCTTGTCGAGTTGCGGCAAGACCATGAGGATTTTGCATCATCACTTGATCGGCAAGATTAAATCGTGCGGATGCTTTAGCCAATTCGTCTTGGGTGTCCTTTACTGAGGCAGACAATTTAGCCTTGAAACTTTTTCCGCCAGCCATTTCAGTTTTCCTCCGCAATGATTGAAATAATTTCGTCGACTAGTGCCTCAACTTCTTGCACAGCGACTTTCGCCCCCGAAACTTTATGTACTGTCTGCCCCAAGATTTGACATTCACGATATGCCTGACGGGCTCCCAAAGACGCCTCCATCAATGGGACCTCTTCGTCATCCGCCAGAATGTCCAGAGCGTCCTTAGTCATAACCGAACGCTTCTGAACCATATTTGCCACCATTCTTATTTTGAGCCCAGGATTGCGTTGCTGCGCGGACAAGGCCAATTGCCTTGCTGCAGTGGCCGCCCACAGATCCGCAGGTGCCGGCACCACAGGGATCAAGGCCAAATTACTTACCAACATCGCTGACGTTGGTGCAGGTGACGTAATTGCAGGCGGGCAGTCAATGATGATGTAGTCGAACATGTTCAATTGACTCTCGACTGCACGATGCATTTTGCCCCCCATATCCGCCAGGTTGGATGGCACAGCCGGAAACGGATCGCTTTCGGCCTGGGCTATCCATTTGGTTGCAGTGCCCTGCTCGTCCATGTCTATCAACTGAACTCTGTACCCGCGCAAACCGAGCGTTCCTGCGGTTTGAACAGATATTGACGTTTTACCGCACCCACCCTTTTGGTTGAAAACCGTGATCACCTTTGCAACCATCGCCCCCTCCTGAATTAAATAATAAAATCTGTGAATATATTTCTATCATATCTATGTGTGATAATCAATAAAGAAATGGCAGTAAATTGGCAATTTCACTTTCAACGTTGAAAGTGAAATTAGGCTGATTCAGTTACCTCCCTCTAACTTTCAACGTTGAAAGTGCGTCCGCAAAGGCTAATGGGTTGGCATGGTGAGGGTACTTTCAACGTTGAAAGTGAATGGCGTTTCGCTTTTCAGATCGCCTCACTGTGGCCTCGGGAACATTAAGCCTGCGGGAACTCAGTTATGTTGATTGAGGTTGATCAAGCAACCAATCACCAAAGGCAACCTTGACGAGTTTTGATTTTAGCCCGCGACTGGCATAGGGTTTAAGATGTGCGGGCAGGTCCCCTAAGAACTTTGTCCATAAATCGAACTTAGCGTCGTCCGACATCGATTCATACTGAGATAATGCCTGGTTACGACGTGAATTTTTCTCTATAACAGCAGGATCCGGGAGTTGTTTTGCCGCCAGCTTCTCTGGTAGTGAAGCTTTTGCCTCAGCGGCAGCGTGCTTCCAGCCTTGCTCAAGCGAAGTGCGAATATAACCAGTAGGGGAGTGGATCTGGCGCTTTTCTGGGGCCTTTCGTAAATCAGCTTCTACTGCGGCGATCGCAGATAATATCTCGCCTTCGTCGTATTTAATCATGAGATCCGTAGCAAACTTTTCCGTGAAGCCAAATTTGAGTAACTTTTCAAGCGCTTCACTATTGAAAAGATTGCCTTCCTGGGATTCCAACGGCAAACTCTTTTGGACTTTAGCTCTAACCTGAAATTGAATATCGGTAACCACACGACCGCTTTTAAATTCGATTCTTTCAATTTCTATGTCATCCGCAAGCTTTGCAATCTCACGTTGCGCCGGGATAAGGGTGTCTCGCCTGAAATAGCGCCATTCATCCACTTTTACTTTCGGACCGCATAACATGTTCCTCCACTCTCTCCATGGTCTTTTAACCGTGAGGCCGCCAGGGGAGGAAGCATATCGAAGACATATCTCATATAAAGCCATTGCGGCCCTAGACCGAAATTTTGAGATGATCGTCAGATTGATGGCCTGATACATCGCGGGGATAAGCAGCTGCTGTTTTACGCGTTGGGAAAAACCGTAATGCAGCTCACCATCAATGATCTCTGCCTCAGAGAGCAGGGTGGTGACACCCCAGCCACTACGTTTTCCAGAAGGGGTAAAACTATCCCATTCGACCTGAAAGACATTGAGCTTTCTAAGCACATCGCGAAAGAATGCCATGTCTCGGCTGGTGAAATTGGTGTCCTTTACGATTTCCGCCAGGGGCGTGACATACTTTAGCTTGTCCACACCTTGTTTGACGGCCTTGGCCAGGACAACGTTAAATGCCTTATGCATCAACGGAGTAAATTCACCACTGACAGGCTTTAGGAATATCGCTTCAGTAGCTTTTCTAAGAACAGTGGGGTCTTGCTTTTCAGATGAACTCAGGGATCCGCTTGAGTTGCTTAATGGACCGGACACTGTCGGAGCATCATTCACATATGCCCGATTCTCTGTCGTGCGTCCAGGAATATCCTCAATTTCTTCGTCTGAGTTGCTCATAGTGCAAGTAGAATAAACATAATCTCACGTCAACGCAACGAGAGGTCAACTGTGCAATATGAGAACGCCGGTCATGCGATATAACGTGTGAGGTACACTGTGCAAACAGGGTTGCGTGAGGTTTGCTGTGCATGGGATTGATCTGCAGATAGTGAAATGATCATACGTGAGGTCTGCTGTGCGACCGTATTGAATTTGCTGTTGTTGTTCTATTTATAGAGAACAACAACATTGAAAACTTTTGTAATATTGGAGATGGCTCGAAAGGTCCTATTTATGCGGACTTCAGGCAGTTAAAGTGAGGTCGACTGTGAAAATACGTGAGGGTTGCTGTGGGTGAATGTGAGAAAGGCTGTGCTTCCAGAGGATCACTGTGCATCCAGAAACTACAATATACCTCCGCGGAGGCTTCCTGTGCACAGCAGATCTCACGTAAATGGCATACGGTGCCGAAAAACATGATTAAGTGGGGAATAGCCTGGTCTTTAGCACAGTGGACCTCACTTATGCGCGACCTGAAGGCTATGTAACCTTGGAGATATTGGGAATATGCACAGTTGACCTCACATTGTCTGAAAAGTGAGGGTTTGCACTCTGTATAACCACGGCTGTGACGGGATTTTTTCAGAATAGCCAAATTGGCGATTTCTACTCACCCCATTTCTCCAAGACCCGTAAATGGTCATCTTGAAGCAATCCTTTTTCGATAAAGGACCTCACTTCGATTTCCGGGAGCTTGAGATAAATCATCAAAGCATATATTTCCGATAATCGGGATGCTTCTACCGAAAGCCGGTTCCCTACAGGCGGTTCTGATTTCGTGCAACGATTCAGCGCACTCTCAACACATGTAATCGACGTCCCAGTCATTTGATACCCTCCAGGTCGGCGCGCGTCAAGGTAGTTGTCGCCTCGTGTTCGTCCAAAAGGCTGGCTAACTCCTCCGCATCATATCCGAGTTCAGATATCCTCGAAGCGAGTTTTTGAGCCTCATCAAGATGAATCTTTGCCAGGTCAACATTGCCTTTTTGTCTTTCTCGGTACACAGAATTCATCTTGTCACGCCACTGCTTTGCAAGATGACAGTGCTCGAACTGGGGCAACGCTTCAAATGCAGTTTCTGTCATTTCCACCCACTCGAAAGCGTACTTGTCACCGACGTTGTTGCCTAAGAGATAAGGCATACTTCCGATGTCATTGCGCTCGATGTAATAGGGGAGAGATTCACCGTCTTTGGTGATTCGTGCAACCATCATCATCATTGAACGATCGCCCATCTCCCAGCGCGACAGATGCTGAGTGCAACACGAACAAACTCCCCTGGCTGAATCACGGTCCACCACGATCCAGGAGCAGGGGAGACCGGTCTTCTCTTCGAGGCAGACATGATGGTCATCGCACCCACAACCTATGCATTTTGAAATATGAGTCATCAGGATTCCTTCTTATGCAGCTTTGCCAACGAGCCGGAACTCTTCTTCCTGCCCAACAGAATATTCACCAGGCCCCACCCTCAAGAAATTCTTCTGAAGGATTTGTCTGACCTTCTCTCTCCACCACGGATTTTCGCTGGGCCTGTTGCCTTCGACGGCTGCGTATATTTCCTTGAGCCTGGCGCGACCACCCAGCGCTCTCAGCGCGAGCTCGACGACATCGCGCCAGCAGTTTGCCGTGCTTCCGTTCCCGACCATCAGCCGCCTTACTTCCTCCCGAAGCCCGGCGATCGCGTGCGTCTCCGCATACAGAAACAGCCCGGAAACGACCGTGCGGCGCTGTTTCATGAAATTTGCGAAGAGAATCGGGAAGGAGAGCCGTTCGAAGAGATTGCGCGGTATCAGCTCCTGTCTGATCGACCAGCGCCGCTGGTAGTCGACAACCCGGCTGGCCGTCTGGAACATATAGACGGGCAGGATGAAGCCGGCGCGGCCTTCATACTCGAGCTCTTCGAAGCAGCGATCGAGAATTCCATCGATGACATCGGCGATGAAAGGGGGGTTGCCGACTATGGCAGTCGGGCGACAGGGTAGGGCGACGGTTCTGAAATCCCCGACGATTACCTCGCGCCCAGAGTTTTTCCTGGCCGCATCTGCAGCGACTGGATTGATCTCGACGCCATAGGCGCTCACATGGGGCGGTACCGCCATCAGAAACCGTCCGTCGCCACATGTCGGCTCTATCACGACGTCATGGCTGTCAAGATCCCCGAAATGGCGCTGGACCAGCAATTCGGCTGCCCAGGTCGGGGTGAAATGCTGGCAATTCTTCATTTTCTGGCCCCAGGAACTGAAAACCCACAAGAGGCTTTTGCCAAGTCGTGACGGCAAACTGCCATTGTTATTTTTGAAATGGAACCGCCGTGAAATATTTGATAGCCATGCTGCATATCGTCGCTTTGCTTCACATTCATTTCGACATGGGTATGCATTTCAACTTATCCTTTCGCAATGGGTCAGTCAACGAACAGAAGCGGCTGCATTGAACCGTCCTGAAATATTGTCGGCATCACGGTGTCGCCGGTTGGTTCGGTTCCGTCCCACTTTTCCGGCCATGTTTCAAGGGCGATGAGCTCTCGAATACGCGCCTCTTCCTCTTCATCGAGGATGTCGATAGCCGAGCCCCTCGCATTCACTTCGGACTGGATTGCAAGGATCCGATCGAGCGCCATCAGCCGCGCCTTGAATATCAGAGGCCCTAAGCGCTGCGGGTTTTTGGCTATTGATCCATCCTGAAGTCGCTCCACCCCGGATTTCTTCAGCCGGTTCTGCGGCTCTCTCAGTTCTCGGTAGAGTGGCTTCAATCCCTTCAATGGTTCAAGGTAATCCCACGCAGGATTAAGCAGAATAGTGTTGAGGGCCTTTTCTTCCTCGGCCAATGGGCATCCTACGCAGCCTGTTCGTGCGTTGATCTCTTCGGCCTCGTCGCCTCCATAGGCGTCTGCGATGATGGCCGTTGGGTAGCCACCATATTCCTGATCTGGCGCATACACCGTGAGCCAGTCCCAGACATGACAGACACGCCAGTGTAGAAGGGGCGCCAGGGTGGCGATGCGGCCACGAATCCCCTTGGCATTCGGCAAAACCTGTTGATACCAGCCCTGGCCGCACTCGGCACCGTCCTTGCTGCACGACATTTCGATACGGCGATCACGAATCGCGCTTTCACCTTGCCGAACCCCTGTAATCATCAGGAAACTTCCATCGAAGCCGGACAGGTACTCTTCGATGGCCGCCGTCATGGGGTCGACTTTGATCTGCCTTGTGCACCAGCGCAGGGTGTTGTTGTTGGGGGGCGGAACGCCACGTCCAAGGATGTAGACGAAGAACCGCTTATCGAGCGGAGCTCTCACAATCTGGATATCGATGCCGCGATCTCGCATGATCTGCATCATCCGGTGGGCTGCGATCGCGAGTGGAGGCAGCTCCATCCTGGTGTCGGCATAGAAGACCGTCAGCGTCTTTGGTCTCTTTATTTTTCCGCTCGAAATGAGCCAGAGGATGAGCGTTAGTGTGGCGCTACTGTCCTTTCCTCCTGACCATGCAATTCCCCAATGATCATGCTCTTCAGCGTGGGCCTGCAATGAAAGGATCGTGTGCTCGATGCTTTCTTCCATCTGCAGGCGCTTTCCCGGTAAGAAAAGATCGGCTTGGCGCTTTGCTTGGAGTTTCATGCTTTCCTCCGCTTCTCTTCCTGATTGATGATCATGTCGGCCAGATTCGCGCGGACGAGCGTGGCAGCCAGAGGTGGACTCACGGAATTTCCGCACATGCGGACTTGGGCGCTTTTGGTCAAAATCTTCCAGTGGATTCGCCCTTCGTGATCGATGACCATTCCCCGGTCAATGATGTAGGTGTCAGGAAATCCTTGTGCTCTGAAAAGCTCGCGCGGCGAAAGCATGCGCAGCCCGATGTCGGCGATGGCGTATTCCTCTCCCGCAACGGTCACAAGTCCATATCGGTCCTTGGTCGTGACCGTATGAAGAGGATCGCGCAACTGTGGGTCTTGGTCTGTCCCATAATATTTGACCAGGAAGGCGCGCACCTCGGCGAAGTGCTGGCCTTGGGCGCTGATGGTCTGAAGCGGTTCGCGGTCATCCTGTCCGATGTTGGTGCCGCGCATCTTGACGAGGTTGCTGGTTACCAAGGCAGACTTCCCGCCACCTCCCGCCGTTATTGTTCCGAGCGGAGATTCTGCATCATGCCCAATACTTTGCCCGTAGTCGCGCTGAATGTGTGCAGTAATCAGGGAATTGTGGTCCGAACTCGTGACAGTATGCAGCGGTTCACCGTGCAGGCTGTGACCGACTACGCCGCCGTAGTGTTTTGCCATAAATGCCGATACCAGCGCGTGCTTGGCCCCGCCTGCAACGACTGTGCCCAGCGGCTTATCCAGCCCCGGCGCGCGGGGTGCCTGTCCTTTTCGTTCGCCATATCCGGTTTGCACCAGTGTCGGTGCGACCAATGCGAAGTGTCCGCCCTTAACCTCGGCGCATTGCGTGCGAAGCGGCTCATCTGTGGGCATATTGCGCTGGTTGCTGCCGTTGGCGTGTTCTGTGATGAAGGGCTGCACCAAAGCGAATGATCCTGCTGTATGGATTGTGTTCAGCGAGTGGCCTATATTGTGTACGCCTTTGCGCTCCGCCTTCCCGCTTGTCTGGTCGGTGCGAACGATAAACGGCTCGGCCGCATTGACGACATACCGCATGACACCTTTGGCAATGCGCCGCATGGTTGCGTCAGCCAGCGGACGATTGACGCCGACCGCGCGGCCCTCTTCCTTCGTCAGGAATATCGAGTGACAAGGAAGCGACCAGTCGATGCATTCTGCGGCTGTTCGCCACGGCTTCAATCCTTTTGGCACCCGACCGGTGTTGTCAGGTTTCGCATGGGTGGGTTCAGGCCACACAATGGGCTGACCGTCACAGCGCGCTATCAGGAAAAGGCGCTTGCGGATGGTGGGCGCGCCGTAGTCGCAGGCGCGCAACTCCTTCCAATCAACTTCGTAGCCGTGTCGGCGCAGGGCGTTGACGAAGGAGTTGAACTCGCGCCCCTTGCGCTTCTTGCATGGACGGTGGTCGCCGTTCTCGTCCTTGACCAGAGGCCCCCAGTCTTTGAATTCCTCGACGTTCTCGAGCATGATCACGCGCGGCTTACGGATTGCCGCCCATCGCAGCGCCACCCAAGCCAGCGCGCGGATGTTCTTTTCCACCGGCTTGCCGCCCTTGGCCTTGGAATGATGCTTGCAGTCCGGTGAAAGCCACAACAGGCCGATCTTGCGGCCCGGTTCAACTTCTCGCGGATTCACTTCCCATACCGACTCGCAGTAATGCCGTGTCTGCGGGTGGTTCGCCTGATGCATGGATACCGCTTCGGGATCGTGATTGACGGCCACATCGACATGGCGTCCGAGAGCCAGTTCAATCCCGGTCGACGCTCCGCCTCCACCGGCGAAATTGTCCACGATGATCTCATCATTGAGGTCGAGTATGTATTGAGGGGTGATCATGCCGGTATCCACCCTCTCAAGGGTTGTTGGCATCCCGGGTGAATGTAGCGCGGGTTGCCTTTCGGATTTTTCCAGCGCGCACCTTTGGCGTCAGTGCGATAGAGTCCGCCGCATTTGCTGCAGTATGGCTTTGCATAGGTCATGCTGCCTCCAGATCGAAAGAAAATTGAAGTTGTACGGGGTTGTTCAGAGGCACCCGCTGGGGCGCGACGATGGCTTCTTCTGCGGGTTCGAATTGCTGCCGCTGCGCTCTGGACAATTTGAAATTCCACAGCCCGAGGATGTGCGCGGGTGTGTACCAGCGCGAGACTTCCTCGAGCGCGAGGGTGTTTCCCTGAATGACGACGGCCGGGATGTGCAACAGGGAAAGCTGGATGTAGGCCATGTGCACGGCCTTGAGGTCGACGTCCTGGGCGACGACGTGCAGACAGTCCTGGTAGTTGATGCCGGCTTCTTTCATTTCCTCGGCGAGCGCCACGATCATGGCCGCGCCCCCACAGGCAGGCTCATTCACCCGGATGAATCCTTGCCGGTCGATGATGGCCCGCATGCCGTCGTCGACGTGAAGCCGGGCCATCATTTTGCAAATGTGGTACGGGGTGAAGAATTGGCCGCGCCACTTGTTGCCGAGTTCCATTTCCATGAAGACCGCGCCCAGAACGTCATCGAAGCCGGTCTCGAGCTCCATCACGAGCTCTCCCAGCATTTGCGGGAACATTGCCAGCTCGTCTTTGCTGTACCGCTCAATCACTCGCATGTACTGCGCCTCGCGCTCATCGAAGTGCACCAGATCGACGCTGTTGCTGATGGAGAGCGCGGACATTTCCACGAAGTCGCTGAACACCTGCCAGGTGCTGTGCCGGTAGGCGACTTTCTCAATCAGCTTGATGAGGTTGCGGCGGTGGCTCATTGAATGCGCTCCTCAAAATCCGGATTGAGCCAAAATCCAGGAAAATCGCGAAAACGCTCTGCGCCGCCGCGTACATAGTCGTAAACATTGTCGGTTGTGACCCAGCGCCGCCCCAGAATTTCAGATTCCTTTGCCGTTGATAAAGAACCGCCAAATTGATCGACGACAAGTTCCATGGGCTCTGTGAGAAACCGAATGAGGAAATTGACAATAGCGAGAGGAAATGGAGCGCCATGCGGCTTGAGACCTAATGAGCGTGCTTTGGCCTTGTAGATCACCTGGTCCGGGCAGTGATGGCCGCGACGAATCACGTTCCGCGGGATACGGCCCTCTGTCTGATAACTGAAGCTTCCAATGCGTATTCGATAGCTTCCGTCAGAATAGGAAGCGATTCGACGCTCACCGCCTCCACGAATCAGTCCAAGATGGCGCTCTGTGTGTGGCTCGAGGACGCGACGATTATCAGCCCGAACATTGTAAGGATCATTCGTGAACCAGTAGATCGGCTCCCATCCGGCGTTGAGCTGAACTCGTTTGATGCTTGCCCACTGTACAGGGGAGGGCGGTTTTGAGGGATTCTCCCAAATAATTTCGTCCATCTTGTAAAGACCGAGACGCTCATGTAGCGCGATCACCATCCTCTCTCGGTACAGAGAACGCGCCGGGCTGTTGTATTCGAAGATGTCATTGCTGACGTTGATGCAAATGCTTCCCCCGGGAATAAGTCTCTTTACGATGGGCTCCATTGACTTGCAGATGAAATCAACGAATTCGGCTGGTGTCGGATTTCCGTAGGCTCGCGCTTTCTTGAGAGGGTATGGGACGGAAGTAATATTCAGCGCGATCCCCGATTCAAGACGCGTGAACACCCTATCGCAGCTGCCCCAGATTGCAATCCCAAGATCCGTCGAAAAAGCCAGCAAAGCAGCATCCGGCTTGATCTTTCTGAGCTTGTGCTTTCCACCTTCGGTAAGCTGCCACACACCTCGTTTCCCGGGAACGTGTTCAATCAAACCGAGACGTTTGAGGTCTTGCTGATACCAACGGATTTTGCGTTTGAGCGGGTCGTGCATGCGCCTGGCATTTCCTATCGGTACTTTTTTCCCCAGCGCCTCTGCAAGTCCTGCGCGCGTAGCCACTTCACGATACAAGCGATGGTTGTCGAGATCGCCGTGCTGGCCATATGCATCAGCAACAAGATCGAAAAGATCAGGTTGAATCATTCCGATGCCTTTCTGCATGATGATTCCCTGGATTTGTAGAAAATCATCATGCACACGTATATGGTGTTGGCGAACACCACGAGCAGACCCGCATAGAAACTGATAGGTTGGGAAATTTTCGGGTAGTAATACAGATTCCAGAAACCCCATAGGGTGAAAAAGAAGCTGCTCAGAACAGAAACGCCGCGAACGATTTTTTCTATTCTGAGAACCCGGCAGTGATTGAGGACCATGAAACCAGCCAAAGCCTCGAATGAACCATTAACCATATCTGGAAGAGCCGGCAACGTCATGCCGCCACCTCGCTCGATTTTTCAATGATCTGGTAGAATCGATCGAGAAAAAGAAGCTTTGCGTAGAAAGGAGAAAGGGGCTCAATCACTGTCGTAAGCGGCTTTATGTTTGCGATCGAGGCCCACTTGTCATCGTGATCTGCCATCAGGTCTCGCTGTTCTGTGGCCAAAAGCACGAGATCGGCGTGTTTGATAGTTTTCGGAAGCGGCACTTGTATGCCAAACTTACTCAGTACCGAAGCCTCTATTCGATATTCGAGAGTTTTGTAGTCTGGAAGCAACTGCTTGAGCGGCGATGGAATATCGCCGATAAATGCCTCATGGGCATCGTGCAGAAGACCCTCAAGAGCATGCTCGGCAGGAACGATCATGCTCACCAGAACTGAATGTTGCGCAACGCTGTAGAAAGATTTGCAATGTCCGGCGAACCTGCAGCAATGTGATAGAGCATGAGCAATATCCTCGATATCGAACTGATTGCTGTCAGGGTCGACGAAATTGAAGTAGCCGCCTGTAAACGTCAGAATATCTGGGCGCATTTTTAAACACCTGAACGATTTTGTTGGATAGGGTGCTGATCACAAAGGTCGCATAATTCGAATGTGATGTAGGAGTTTCCGTTTTCTCTCCTTTTGGTGACCTGGTGAATCAAGCCCTTTTCAATCATCTGCTTCACGGTCGACTTGAGAACCTTGGTCTTGATCTCCACGCTGGGTTGACCGGCTTGCAGAGACCTCTTTTCTCCCATGAAAATTCCGTAGCTACGTCCCATATCGGTCATTTCCTTTCCCGCAGACATGGCATCAAGAATTTTTTGTTGAAGCTTCGTCGTCCCAGATCTCATTTAGACCCCTTTTGGAGTTCAATTTGTGCGCTGAGATCGGCGTTTTGCTGAAGTAATTCTTCTCGTTCAACGGTCAGCGAGTCGATTCTGTCGAGCAACTCGTCCATTGCGATGCGCGTCGCAGCATTTCGGCGCCTGAAGTTGCATTCGTATTCAGAAATGCCATGAATAATCATGGCGAGGGATGATTCGAGCACGTCGTCGCCATCTTCTATGAGCCTGGCTTTCGCGCGGATCGTCTCTGTTGATTTTCCTGACATCGCCCCTCCAAAATTACAAATATTATTCTGCATCGAATATAAGCTACAGAATAATACTACAAACAAATTTTGTAAAGAGCTGCGTTTACTACGCGTCGGATTTGATCAAATGCTTTTGAAGGAGAAGATCCCAGTGACTTTACCAAGGATTTTGAAGGGGAAATTTTGTGGGTTGAAGCGTTCGTCAGTATAGGCTTTGTTGTCGCACATGATCAGGATATCTCCTCCGAGAGTTACTTGCATGCGTCTTATCACGGGAATTTCGTCTACCAATAAAGCGTAGATCCCGGGGCCTGTGTATGTGGTGATGCTGGTGTCCAGCACCACCATATCACCGAGCCTTAAATTCATTGAATCGTCGTCTATTTTGAGGATGCGAAATTTTTCATCTGTCAGGTTGGCTTGCGTACCAATCCATTCCTCAGCAGAAATTGGCATCGCCCCGGAAAGCTTCTTCAACTCGTTGCCAAGCAAGGTTTTCCCGAAATCTTCCAAAGATTCCGTGATTTTTGGACTACTGGAAATGCCGGTGATCAGATATAGCGGGGTGGTTTCAAGGGCTTTTGACAGGTTTTCCAACACATCCCGGTTTGGATTGAGCGTTTTTCCTCGCTCGATATTGGATATATTTTGCTGGTTTACGCCCGACTCTGATTCTAGTCTCGTTTGAGACCAACCTTTTGCTTCCCTCAGCGTTTTGACTCGCGAACCCAATGTTTCGTTCGGTTCAGTCCCCATCTCCCCTCCGGAATGTTTCTACAACTATACCAAAATACCGCACAAATTAAATTTGTATATGATGCTTGCAAATACAAAAATAATGCGTAATATAAGTGGTGAAATTTTTACGGCTATCTTCGTTTGCAGAATAACCACTCATGAGCAAAAGTTCTATCCATCGCCTTCGTAGCTCAAGAAACCTATCGTGCGACGAACGACCGAGCAACGGTCAGATTCGACGTCTAATTGATCTGCACAAAGGGCAGGGCAATTTAGCGAAGTACATCCGACGTCCCCCCTGTTTTCAGTAGCACGGGGATTTAGAGTCCGATGATACTATAACCGATTTTCTTGCCAATTGCTTTGCGTAGGCCGATGGCGTTAAGCCGCCCAATGCTTTTTTCGGTCGTTCC
>Ga0315298_1000723_pt1 | contig 63819 bp, 50 predicted proteins | sample WHS_1_MG_FD_203077 | JGI IMG/M metagenome (GOLD analysis project Ga0315298, IMG submission 203077) | Extremophilic microbial mat communities from Washburn Hot Springs, YNP, Wyoming, USA - WHS_1_MG | ecosystem: Environmental > Aquatic > Thermal springs > Hot (42-90C) | place: USA: Wyoming...
GAGCTTTCTCACCCAGTACATCCGTAGTGTAAGGGGCCAACCAGGCTCTCTCTCTACAATCACTCTGTTCCGCAGGGCTACCATACAAGGGGCCTCCCTTGCCCGGTGCCTCCTCTGAGTCTACTGCATCAGCCTCTTGGCCAGGAACCCGCAGTTGGGGCAGATCAGGCTGCCGGGATACCGCTGCAGGTTGCGCCGCAGCCGTCGGCCCTTCAGCCAGCACAGCGGCCAGGTGAGCAGGGACCAGAGCAGACCAAGCCCCCAGAAAATATCATAGGCATCGCCCGCAGCCAGGTGCCCCTGGAAGTCGTAGCCCGGCAGCGGCCTGGTCTCGTTGGTGGCGTCGTACTCGCTGACCAACACCAGCACCCGCCCGCACTGTGGGCACAGCACGTCGCCCTGTGGGTCCGGGTGCAGCCGGCCGGCATCGTCATACTTGAACGTGCGCACCTCCCCCCATCGTCTCCTTTCCATTCTTTACCTCTCTGCCCTCTCGGCCGGAAGCCCTCCTATTCCAACTGCTTCTTTTCCAGGTATCCGCAGTTGGGGCAGATCAGACTGCCCGGCCAGCGGGCGAGCACCCGCGCCAGGCGGCGACGCTTCCGCAAGAGATAGGGCCACTCCAGCATCCGGCGCCAGGCCTTCCACACCAACACCGCCACCCAGAAGTCAAAGTACAGGGGCACGGGGGAGGACTCGACGTCTCCCAGGTTGATGGGGTGGGCCTCCAGGCGCACGTCATAGCGACGCAGATAGACCAGTGGGCGGGCACACCAGGGGCATAGCGGATCCTCGTCCGGCTCCAGCCATCGTTGGTACACCACCAGGTTCCCGACTGATTGAACCTTGGCCATGCGTCACCGCCGGAAGAAAAAAGTGCCCCCCGCTACCGGAAACTGATGCGGCAGGGAGGGCAAAGGGGAATCGAGCAGACTGGCCGCTCGCTATCTTGCTCGTACCCCGGCCGTTGCGGGTCTAAACCTGCCGCTCGCAGGCCCGGCGCGCCCTGCGCACAAGGGAATGCCCGCCGGCGCGTGCAATCATACCTCATTCCCCCCGGGAGGTCTTCCATGCGTCCGACCAAGGTCGTGCTCATCGGCGCCGCCAGCGCCAGTTTCGGCCCCTCCATGATCGCCGACGCCCTGCTCACCCCCGAACTGCAGGGCAGCACCCTGGCCCTGGTGGATATCGACGGCCCCCGCCTGGAGGTGATGGCCGCCTACGCCCGCCGCCTCAACGACAGCCTGGGCCGGCCGCTCGCCATCGAACACGCCACGGAACGCACCCATGCCCTGCCCGGGGCGGAGTTCGTGATCACCTCCATCGCTGTGGAGCGCAACGAGTTATGGAAACTGGATTTCCAGATACCCCTCAAGCACGGCATCAAACAGGTCTTCGGCGAGAACGGCGGTCCGGGCGGGCTCTCGCATTCGCTACGCAATATCCCCATCGTGCTGGACATCGCCCAGGACATGGAGCGACTCTGCCCCCGGGCCATGCTACTCAACTTCTCCAATCCCGAGAGCCGCATCTGCCTGGCGGTCAGCCGCTATACCGGGCTGCGCTTTGCCGGGCTCTGCCATGGCATCGCCATGGGCTACGACGCCATCGGGCGCATCACCGGCCTTCCGGGTGACGACCTGGTGGGCACGGCCGCCGGGCTCAACCACTTCGCCTGGTTCCTGGATATCCGCCGCCGCAGCACGGGCGAGGATGTCTACCCCCTGCTGCAGGAGCGCGAGCCCGGCCACCGGGCGGACGAGTGGCCCCTTACCCGGCACCTGTTTCATACCTTCGGGCTCTGGCCCCACCCCAGCGATGACCACATCGGCGAGTACCTGCCCTACGCCTGGGAGTACTGCGGCCTGGAGGGCTACAACTTCACCGCCGCCGACCGCCACCGCGTCGAGGCGTGGGAGCGCCTGAGCCGCATTGCCGCCGGCGACGACCCTCCGCCCGCGCCCGGCGAGCACCTGCGCCGCTCGGGAGAGTTTGCCTTCCAGATCATCGCCGCCGCAGTCGCCGGCCGCACGGAGGTGGTGGAGGCGGTCAATATCCGAAACGGCGGCTGCATTGCCGGCCTGCCGGAGTGGGCGGTAGTCGAAATTCCGGCGGTGGTGGACGCCAATGGCCTGCGCGGTATCCGGGTGGGGGCGCTGCCGGCTGGCATCACCGCCCTGGTCGGGGCCCAGGTGCACGTGCAGGACCTGGTGGTGGAGGCGGCGGTGCACGGCTCGCGGCAGATGGCGCTGCAGGCGCTGCTCGCCGACCCCTCCGTCCCCAGCGCCCAGGCCGCCGAGAAGACGCTGGATGAGTTACTGAGCGTGCACCGGCAGTGGCTGCCGCGCTTTGCGGGGGAGTAGAATGGTCGAGTTGTCGAGTAGCGAGTAGGAGGGAGGTACTGGTTACTGTGACTGGTTACTGGTGGCCGGAGTTCGGGCAGGGAGGCACTGCTGTGCCTCCGCCGGCAGCCGGGTGGGCATGCGCACCAGGTGGCGGGTGTCCCCAGGCCACCCCGAGTCCCTGGACCAACAAGGATCCGTAAACGTGAGTATCGTCGTCTTTACCGCAATAGTCTTCGCCGGCTCCCTGGTGGCGGGGGCGCTGGGCGCGCTGACCGGCCTGGGAGGCGGGGTGGTGATCGTCCCCATGCTCGCCCTGGGCTTTGGCGTGGACATCCGCTATGCCGTGGGCGCCTCCCTGGTTTCCGTCATCGCCACCTCTTCGGGGGCGGCGGCCGCGTACGTCCGCGAGGGCTTCACCAACATCCGCATCGGCATGTTCCTGGAGATCGCCACCACCCTGGGGGCGCTGGCCGGCGCCTACCTGGCGGGGATCGTCTCCTCGACCGTGATTGCGGTGGTCTTCGGGGTGGTACTGTTGGTTTCGGCCTTCCCCGCCGGGCACGAGCGCCCGCGGATGCCGGACGCCGCGCCCCCCGACCCCCTGGCCGCGCGCCTGCGCATGGACGGCGTCTACCCCGCGCTGGACGGCCCCCGGCCCTACCACGTCCGGCACGTGCCGCTGGGCTTCGCGCTGATGTGGTTGGCGGGAGGCATCTCCGGCCTGCTCGGGATCGGCTCCGGGGCGGCCAAGGTGCTGGCCATGGACGTCGCCATGCGCATCCCCTTCAAGGTTTCCACCACCACCAGCAACTTCATGATCGGGGTCACCGCCGCCGCCAGTGCGGGCATCTACCTGCGTCGCGGTTACATCGACCCCGGCCTCGCCGCGCCGGTGATGCTGGGCGTGCTCATCGGGGCGGTAGGGGGTGCCCGGGTGCTGCCCCGGGTACGGTCGAAGGTGTTGCGGACACTGTTTGCCCTGGTGATCGCGGCCCTGGGGGTGGAGATGATCTACAACGGCTTGGCGGGGAGGATCTGAATGCAGCCTGGCTCCCCGGATGAACGGCTGGAGTTGACGCTCGGCACCCTGCTGCGGGTGGGCGTCCTGCTTGCGGCCACAGTAGTGGTGGTGGGCCTGGCCATCTACCTCGCGCGCCATGGCCTCCAGCACGCGGCCTACACCCGCTTCGTCGGTGAGCCGCCACAACTGCGCAGCATCCCCGGGGTGCTCGCTCGCGCCTTCGAGGTGCGGGGGCGGGGGATCATCCAACTGGGCCTGCTGCTGCTGATCGCCACCCCCGTGGCCCGGGTGGCGGTGTCGCTGGTGGGCTTTGCCCGGGAGCGCGACCGCACTTACGTGCTGATCACCACCGCCGTGCTCGCCATCCTGCTCTACAGCCTGGTGGGGAGGTAGCCGTGTTCACTCGCCGCCAGGTGCTGCAGGCCTTGGGAGCCGGGGCCTGGGCCGTCGTGTTTGCCGGCCCAGGCGGGCGTGTGTATGCGGCAAAAGGAGCCAAGCCCATGGATTATCAGTTCCAGCCACCGGTCGCCCTGCCGCGAGATCCGCACCAGGCCCTGCGCCTGCAAAACGACGTGGTGGGGGTGCGCCTGTGGGGGCCGGCCACCCAGCCCACGCTGAGCATTGGCAAGTCCGATATCTGGGACCGGCGCTGGTTTGGCGAGCGCCAGCGCTGATAGCGCTGCAGCAAATCAGGGAGGCCGCAGCGGCCGGGCGGGTGGGGGACCTGCCTCGCTATGACCTCTACAACCGCTACGATTTTCCCTGCCCCAAGCCGGGAGCCCAGTTGATCCTGGGCACGCCCTGGGCAGCCGCGTGCGAGATCGCACGCCCGGGAGGTCTATGGCCTGCCCGGCGCCATGTACCCGCTGGTGCATTTCCCGCTACGCTGCCGGGGGGTGGCCCACACCAACGCCACCTGGGAACTGGACCTGGGGCTCAACGGCCTCGTCTCCAAGCCTCTCTGGCTCTACTACCGCTACATCGGCGACCGCGACTTCCTACGGCAGACTGCTTGGCCGGTGCTGCCGGAGGGGGCACGCTTCAACGCGGCCTATCTCAGCGAGGAGGACGACGGCCGGCTGCACCTGGTGCCCACGGTTTCCCCCGAGCACTGGGGCATCACCAATCACTTTAAGCGCAACGAAGAGGTGCGTATTCTTAGCACCCTGGGCGGCCCCTGCCGCCTTGCCAACCCCTGGCTCGGCCGGGAGGTGGCGGTCACCAGCGAGCACGGCAAGCCCGTGGCCGAGGGCACGGGCGGCCACCTGGAGTTCGCACCATTAAGGCCGGCACCTACCGCATAGGTCCGCGTTAGCAGGCTGCCGTGACAGGAGGCACCTGCCCCAAGAAGAATGACCTCTTCAGACCTCCGGGAGGTGCGCGATGGAAGCCGAGGTCAAAGGCGGCGGCAAGGGCCGCCGGTTCGCGGGTTGGCTGATTGGAACGCTCGCGCTCTTTGCTCTCGGAATGGCGGCCCGCAATGTGTGGCTGGCGCGGTCGGCGGTGGAACCGGGGGCGCTGGAGGCCGCGCCGGCGCCGGACTGGCGGGCGATCGCCATGCGCCATGACCCCCCCGAGGGCAGCCGGCTGCATCTCCCCGCTGCCGCCGACCTGGCAGGCAAGCCCGTGCCGCTGCCCCTGCCCGAAGGGGTGACGGTGCTCATGTTCCTGCGCTGGGCCGAATATGCCTACGGCGACATCACCGGGCTCGAAAGGGCGGTGCGCTCTCTACCCGAGGCCCGTCCTGTCGTTGTCTTTGGCAAGACCGACCTCGCGGCCGCCCGAAGCCTGGTCAGGGCGGAGGCCAAGCGGGCGCGGGTGGTCTATGACCGCGACGGCCGGCTGGCCGAGGCGCTGAACATGGTGGGGAAGATGCGCTACTACCTGCTTGCCCCCGACGGCACCCTGCTCTTTGCCGAAAACCTGCTCGGCAACGGCCAGCGCGAGGAGCAGCGCGCCCGGGACGCCCTTCGGCAATGGGTGAGAGCACACCCGAAGGCCGCCGGGAGATAGCAGGCAGATTCCCTCTCCCCGCTGGGAGAGGGCGGGGGTGAGCGGCCTCCCACTCTGTCCCTCTGGTGCGGTCTGCTGCTTGGTCAGGGCCAGGGGGCGAAATGGGGACAGGCACCGCTTTGGGGAGAAGCACTCCAAACCGGGATGGCAGTCCCGCATTTCGCCTCAGTGGCTGGCGATGAACTCCCGCAGAAACTCCGCCTGCTCCGGGTGCTGGTCAATCAGGCAGCCGCCCAGGATGCTGAAGCCAGAGATCAGCCCCTGCTCCAGCCAGCCGGTGATGGCCTCCATCTGCGCCCGCATGCGCTCCAGGGGCACCGGCTGCAGGTTGGGATAGTCGCGGATGTACACGCCCACATTGAACTCCTTGCCGGGCATCTGGTCGCGAGCCCGCTCCAGCCAGCGCCCCAGGCCGGCCAGGTCGTTGGAGTTCCACACCCACAGGTTGATCACGTCAATGCCGGGCAGGTAGGCGTCCCAGCGCCCCTCATCCAGTTCGTGGGTGTAGACCACCGCCCATAGCCGCAGCGGCCGCCCGGCCTCCTGTAGCGCCGCATACACGCGGGCATGGTCGGCGGGCGAATAGCCATGGCGGACCAGGTTGCTGGTGTCGTCTATGAAGGCGCCGGTGACGTGGGGGAACTCCCGGGCCAGCGCCGTCACCTGCCTGGCCTCCGCCAGCACCCGCTCCGGGCGCACGTCCTGGGTGTGGCGAAAGGCGATCTTGTCTTCGTCGACCTTCACCTCTTCCAGCACCCACTTGCTGATGTCACACACCACCTCCTCCAGGTGCGCCAACTTGCGCATGGCGAGCGCGGTGTTCTCGTGGAAGATGAAGACCCCCCGGCTCAGCCCGAAGTAGGGCGCGGCCTCCCCCGCCCCGTAGATGGTGACCGTCACCCCGGGGTCCATCGCCGACCCCTCCCACACCCAGCCCACGTCACGCAGCCTCATGGGTACACTCCTCGCCGCCGGTTGCTGTGGAGCCACTACGGCGCCCCAGTCAGTGGCACCTTCCCAGGCGGCAAAAGGTCAGGGCGGCTTGTCCGCCGATCCATAGCCTTGGCCTAGCGGGAAGCGAGGAATTCCCGCCGAGACGCCGCCCCGGAGTCTCGCTCCCCTCTCCCGCTTGTCGCTTGGATCTAACCCGCCAGCCAGCGGTTGAGCCCGGTGAGGCCGAAGGGTTCCACGTAGTGCATGATGCTCGCCTTCACCGCCTCCAGCACCGTCCGCTCCGGGTCCGCGGCCAGGCCCAGCGCCCGCGCGTTCTCATAGAGTCGTTGGCGTGCCGCCACCACCTCGGGATCGGCAAAGACATAGTGGCCAGAGATCGCGGCGGTGGCCTGCAGGCGGGCGGGATCGGCCCGCAGGTCGGCCTCGGTGGTGCCCTTCTCCGTCGGCCGCAGCCACTTCCTCCAGCGCCCGCTCGCCAGCACCTTCTCCGTGAGCGTCTCCCGGAAACGCGAGCGCGCCAGGCTCGGCCGGTCGGCCAGCGCCTGCTCCTCCCGGTCGGCCAGGGCTAGCAGCGCCTTACTCTCGGCCACGCCAAACTCGGGGGCCACGTTGGCGGCGGTGATGCCCAGGCCGGGATGGGCCGCCAGCACCTGGTCGGGCAGGTAGTCGGCGTTGTGTTCCTTCAGTCCCAGGCCCGCGGCGCGGGCGATAGTCGCCAGGTGGCGAGCGGTCTCCGCATCAAAGGCACCGACGTTCTCGTCCGCCTTCACCAGGGTGCCGGTCTGGCCCACTATAAAGGCCGGGCGGGGCAGGTCTTCCGCCTGCAGGTGGGCCAACAGGCCACGGATGAACCCGGCGAAATCGGCTTCCCCGGTAAGTCCGCCGCTGGTCTCCTCGGTGCCGATCTCATAGGAGACGGCCGGTAGCCCCTGCTCGCGGCGAGTGGCCTCGATGGCCTGGATCAAGGCCAGGCTGCGCCTGGTTACCTCGGCCAAGGGCACCTTGCCCGAGGGGTCGCGCGTGGGGTCCACGTGGATCAGGTTGAAGCCGGCCAGTACGTCCGCCCGGTACGACTCCAGCGCGCTGGCCATCGCCTGGTCCAGGGGCAGCGCCGCCCGCAGTTCCTCATCCCGGTGCCAGGGCCCGCCGTGGTCACGGCAGACAAAGAGCGGCCCCACAAAGCCCACCTCCGCCACCGCCTCTCTGATCGCCCCCGCAAATGCGGCCTGCGTCCAGCCCTGCACGTAGCCCCCGCCGAAGGCCTCGGCATCCACCTGGTTGCGGCTGGCGATCAGCATGACCGGGCACTCGGCGTCGCGCCCTACCTCCAGCGCAGCCCGCACCACGAGCGTGGACATGGGCCCGATCCCCAGGAGTGTGGGGGCCGATCCCTCCCGCTCATAGCGGGCCAGCAACCGCGCGACGATTTCATCCAGCGTAAACATGGGAGGTGACTGGGTGGGCAATGCTCTCTCTCCTCTCTGCAGCAAGGCCGGGCGATGCCCGGCGGTCTCGCACTCCGTACCCGTTTCCGGGCAAGGCGGCTGCAGCAGTATACGCGTTTGCCCTGCCAGTATCCAGTCCCCCGCTCTCCCCCCTCCCCAGGGACCAGGCGACTCTTGACAAACAACCGTTTGCGTGCTACCCTATACTGGGTGCCATTCGGGTGCGCTTGGTCATGATGCAGACCGTGGCGCCTCGAGAGGGCAACTCCGCAGCCGCCCTTGCCCGGCATAACTAAGCGCCCGTGCTGTCAAACACCTGGCCACCCCCGCATTCGCGCCCCGTACGCGCGCTGTTCTGGGGCTTGGTCTCAGTGCGATTGCGCACGCTGAAATCCGCTGGAATCGCGCTTTGCCTGGGCGGTTTCCTGCTCAGCAGGCCGGTTTGCGCTTTTGCGCGGGCCCGGCGCAGGAGACCCCCTCTCCCTGGAGGGAGAGGGCGGGGGTGAGGGGGAGTATCGCCTGCCTGTCCCTCCAGCGTCTGGTATCCAGCATTCCCGAGCCCCAGACCCGGGAGGTTCTCCCATGCTCTCGCCCGACTCGCCTATCCCCGACCCCTGCTCCTATGCCGCCGGCCTCACCCTCCTCCACCCCACCCGCGGGGCGCTGCCGTTTGCACTGTATCCTTACCAGCGTGCCTTGCTCGAGTGCCCTTCCCCCCAGCGGCTGGTGGTGAAGGCCCGGCAAGTGGGGGTGAGCCAGGTGATCGCCCTGGAGGCCCTGCATCGCGCTCGCTTCCATCCCGGCGCCGGCTGCCTCTTCGTCAGCCGCAATCGCGAGGCGGCCCGCCACCTGCAGCAACTGGTCTACGGACTGCTCCCCGGCGACCCGGGGGCAGAGGTGGAGCGGCGCAGTGACGACCTGCTGGTGCTGGCCAACGGCTCGACCATCCGCTCGCTCCCCGCGGCTCGCAACACCGGCCGCACCTACACCGCGAGTGCCGCCTATCTCGATGAGTTTGCCCACGCCCAGCACGCCCAGGCCATCTACCAGGGCGTCGCCCCCACCGCGGGCCATGGCGGCACGCTCACCGTGGTTTCCACCCCTCACGGCAAGGCCAATCTCTTCTACCGCCTCTATTACCAGGCCTTGGTGGGACTGAACTCCTTCACCATCCACCGCATCCACTGGAGCGACTGCCCGCTCTACAACCCCGAGGGCTTTGCCGAGCCCGACCCGGACCGCCGCCAGCAGATTGGGGAGCAGGGGGAGTGGTTCCGTGCCAACCGCGGCCGCTTTGCGGATACCGAGTGGGCACAGGAATACGAGTGCGACTTCACCCACAGCGCGGGCCTGGTTTACCGGGAGTTTGACCCGGAAGTGCACGTGGTGGATTACCAGCCCCACCCCGACTGGCCCACCTATGCCGGCCAGGACTTCGGCTACAGCAGCCCGGCCGTCTGCCTGCTGGCCCAGGTGAGCCCCTCGGAGCACGTCTTCGTCTTCGCCGAGCACTACCAGGCCGGCCGGGCCATCACCACCCTGGCCGAGCAGGTGTACGCGCCCCTGCACGCGCGGCATCAGGCGGAGACGTGGTACTGCGACCCCTCCGAGCCCGGGGCCATCCACGCGCTGCGGGAGGCGGGGCTGCCTGCGGTCCCCGCCCGTCCCCAGGTCGAGCGGGGGATCCTGCAGGTACGCAAGCTGCTCTCGCCCCCCGGCGGCGCCCCTCCCCGGCTCTACCTGTCGCGCTCCTGCCCCCAACTAGCCGCCGACCTGGTCACCTATTCCTACCAGGAGGGCAGCGAGAAGCCGGAAAAGACCGGCGCCGACCACGGCCCTGACGCCCTGCGCTACCTGGTCATGGGCATCCTGGGCGGCCGCGCCGAGACCGAGTTCATCCCCTGGCATTAGCCCCCTCTCCCCCCGGGAGAGGGTGGGGGGCTTTCGCTACGCTACGCCCGAACGGTAACCTCCACCGCCTCCGAGCTCACCCCCTCCCCCTCCGCCCACACCCGGCCTGGCGTCCCCCGGTTTGACACCGCCCGCAGCATGTGCTGTAATGCTATGTGTAAATTGCATCCATTGTCGTAGAGGAGGCGTGCATGTGCGAAGCCGAGCCCTCTGGGCCCCCGGAGCTACCCTCCCTGGCGGAATACCTGCCGGAAGGGATCAGGTGTATCAGCGTGGTCAGTGGGAAGGGGGGCGTGGGCAAGTCGGTGGTTACCGGACTGCTCGCGGTGGCCCTGGCCCGCTCCGGCCATCAGGTGGGGATTCTCGATGCCGACCTCACGGGCCCGAGCATTCCCCGGATGCTCGGGGTGACGCATGCGGGGGAGATGGCGGGCACGCGCCTGCTGCCTGCCCTCAGCCCCGAGCTGGGCATCCGGGTGATGTCGATCAACCTGCTCCTTCAGCATGACGACGACCCGGTCATCTGGCGGGGCCCGTTGCTGGCCAAGACTATCGAGCAGTTTGTCACCGACGTGGCCTGGGAGGGTTGCCGCTATCTCTTGCTGGATCTCCCGCCGGGCACCTCGGACGTGCCGCTGACCGTGATGCAGCGCCTGCCCCTGAGCGGGGTGCTGGTGGTGACGGCACCCCAAGCGCTCGTGGGCATGATCGTGGCCAAGGCCGTCAAGATGGCCCGGCTGCTGGGTGTCCCGGTGCTCGGCCTGGTGGAGAACATGACCCACGTGGTCTGCCCTTCGTGTGGCAGCCGGCTGGCGCTCTTCGGCGAGCGCCTCCAGGTTCCGGTCCGGGGTGAAGGCGAGGTCCCGGTGGTCGCTCGCATTCCGCTGGATCCCGCCCTGGCCCAACACTGTGACCGGGGAACGCTGGAATCGTACCCGGCCAATCCGCTCGCGGCGTTGGCGGAAACGCTGGCCGGGAGGGAGTGCCCGCGATGAAGGCCCTTCGGCACGGGGGCGCTCGGCAGCCGGACAAGCCCGGGCGGCTGATCTACGGCCCTGTGCCTTCATGGCGATTGGGCCGCTCGCTGGGAGTGGACCTGGTTTCCCAGCCGGGGAAGCGGTGCTCGTTTGACTGCGCGTATTGCCAGCTGGGGCCCACTCCACGGCGGAGCCGCCGGCGGCGGGAGTATCAGCCCCTGGAGCGGCTGTCCCGGGAGATCGCGCGCCTGCCTGCGCTTGAGTTGGACTACGTCACCTTCTCGGGCACCGCGGAACCGACCCTGGCAGCCAACCTGGGCGCCGCGATCCGTCTCTGTCGCGACCGCCTGCACCGCCCGGTGGCGGTGCTCACCAACGCCTCATTGCTGAGCGATGCCGGAGTCCGTCAGGACTTGGCGCCGGCCGATATCGTTGTCGCCAAGCTGGACGCGCCCACGCCGCGCTTGCTGCAAGAGATCAACCGCCCGGTTTCCGGGGTGACCTGGGCGGGGATCGTGGCGGGCCTGCTCACCCTCCGCCGGGAATACCGGGGGCGGCTCGCCCTGCAGATGATGTTCTACCAGGCCAACCGGCTGCATGCCGGGCAGTTGGCTGCCTTGGCAAGGGAGATCGGGCCCGATGAGGTGCAGGTGAATACGCCCCTGCGGCCGTGCGGGGTGGCGGCCCTGTCGCCTGCCGAGATGGCCCAAGTGGCGCGCGCTTTCGGCGACCTGCCGGTGATATCGGTGTACCGGCAGCCCGTCCCGGCAGTGGTTCCCCTGGACGGGCGGGAGACATCGCGCCGCCGGCCCGGCCCCACCTCGGTTGCGGCAGGGAGATGATCGAACATGCCCATCCATGAATACCGCTGCCAGGCTTGCGCTGCCCTGGTGGAGCACTTGGTGCGTCACGGCGAGGCGGCTCCCCAAGCCTGCTCGCGCTGTGGCGGCCTGCTACAGCGCGTGCCTTCCACCTTTGCGGTGGGGAAAGGCAGCCGGGAAAGAGCCGGCTCACCTACGTGCTGTGGCGCCCAGTCCCCTTGCGCCGACCCCAAGCGTTGCTGCAACTGCTAAGCTGCGGCCGTGGCAGCCGGCGCCTGACCTCGGTCGGGCCCCCCCAACACTTCCCCCAAGGGGGTGGGTAGGTGGTACCCCTGCTTCTGGCCGTGGCGTGGGACACGCTCAAGATCCTGGGCATTGTGCTGGCGCTGATGGTGCTGGTGGAGTATGCCGAGATCCGCTTCGGCGCAGGTCTGCAGCGTCTCCTGCGCGGCCGGGGCCTGCCCCAGTACGGGCTGGCGGCGGCGTTGGGCGCGGTGCCAGGCTGCGTGGATGCCTTCCTGGTGGTTTCGTTGTACAAGGCCGGCCTGGTCAGCTTCGGCACGCTGGCCGCGGTGATGCTGGCTACCGCCGGTGACGAGGCCTTCGTGATGCTGGCGGTGATTCCACAGACGGCCTTCCTTATCTTCGCCCTCTGTTTCCTCGTGGGCGTGGCGGGCGGCTATGGGGCTGATTGGCTGGCCAGGCGCCTACGGTTGCCCCTGCACCCCCCTTGCGGGGCGGAAATCCATCCCGCCCGGCAGCCTCGGGTGGACCTCCGCCACTTCATGCGGGAGCATATCTACGGCCACATCCTGCGCCGCCACCTGGGGCCTCTGGTGATATGGCTCTTTCTCACCCTGCTCCTGCTCGCCCTGGCCGACCGCTACCTCGACCTGCGCCCGCTGCTGCCGAGCAACGACGTCCTGCTGGTGATCGTGGCGGCGATCGTGGGGCTGGTGCCCGGGTCCGGTCCGCACCTGGTCTTCCTGCTGCTGTTCGCGGACGGCCTGATCCCCCTTTCCGCACTCGTCGCCAATTCAGTCTCCCAGGATGGGCACGGGGTGTTGCCGTTGCTGGCCTGCGCCCCCCGGGACGCGGTGCTGGTCAAGGTCTACGCGGCAGCCGTGGGCCTGGTGGTCGGCCTGGCCTTGCTGGTCCTCGGCCTGTGAGAACACCGCGCGTCCCGCCCTAACCGGGCCCCGCCCCACGCCGATCTCCACCGCCTCCGACCTCACCCCCTCCACCTCCGCCCACATCCGGCCCGTCCCCGCACCGGTGGCCTGCACCGCCATCACCGCCTCCCCCCGCCAGGACTGTGCCTCCGGCTTGCCCCCCGCCCCCCGCAGCGCCAGCGGGCCCTCGGCATGGAAAACCACCCTGCACTCCTCCGCCAGCACCGGCGCCCCCTGGCCGTCGAGCACGGTGGCGGTCAACAGGCAGGCGTCGCCGGGGCCGGAGAGATTGGTGGCCGAGGCCGCCAGCTGCAACCCCCGTGGCTCGCCGTGTGTGCGCAGGGCGTCGGTCACCTGCTGCCCGCCCTTGGTGCCCACCGCCTCCAGCGTCCCCGGCTCGTACGCCACCTCCCAGGTGCGCACGTACCCCTGCTCCCGAGCCCCCAGTTCCCGCCCGTTCAGCCGCAGGGAAACGCTCTCGCAGTTGGTGATCACCCGCACCGCGCGCGTGGGCGCCCCCGACTGCCAATGCCCCTCGATGTGCACCACCCGCTCCGCTGCCCAGCGCGCCCGTAGCAGATGGTAGGACTCCTTTGCCCGCCGCCAGGAATCCACCACTCCCGAAAGCTGGATCGGCCAGGAGGGCTCATAGTCGGTGCCGTAGTCGTGCAGCGACCACAGCGTGGTGCCGGCCAGCCAGGGCCTGGCCTCCAGGATGTCGAGCTCACCGTTGATGCGGTCCACCTGGCGGGCCAGGTCGGCCGGGTCCTCGGGGTGGTGGGTGGTGGCGTTGGCATGCTCGCTCGAGAGCAGCGGCCGGCCAGGGAGCTTGCCCCGCACCTCGTCAATGCGCTCCACCTCGTAGTTGATCCCCAGCACGTCCGGCACCCACGCGCTGCCCAGCTCCAGCCCCTTCTCCGGGTTGTTTTCGGCGTAGACCGTGGGGCGGGTGGGGTCGACCTCGTGTGCCGCGGCGTGCAGGCGGGCAAAGAACTCCCGGTTGCGCCCCTCGTTGAAGAGCCCCCACAGGAGCAGCGAGGGGTGGTTGGCATCCCGCTCAATCATCGCCCGCAGGCAGATCTCGGCGTTGTCCTGGAACACCGGCCCCCCGATGAACTGCCACGAGCACGGCTCCTCGTACACCAGGATCCCCAGCTCGTCGCACGCCTGCAGGAAGGCGGGGTGCTGGGGGTAGTGCGAGCAGCGCACGAAGTTGCCGCCCACGGCCCGGATCAGCTCGGCATCCTGCCGCTGCAGGCTCGCGGGCAGGGCATAGCCCAGGCCCGGGAAGTCCTGGTGGCGGTTGACCCCGTGCAGCCACAACCGCTCGCCATTCAGGGAGAGCCCCTCGTCCACCGTGAACTCGAACCAGCGCAGCCCGAAGCGTTCCTCCACCCGGTCGGTGGGCTTCCCGGCCGCCGCCACCTCGACCACCAGGCGGTACAGGGCCGGGTGGTCCGGCGACCACAGTTCCGGGTCGGCCAGCGGGGGGAAGTCGAGCACCACGCTGTCTGCCACGGCGGCCGCCGTGGCTTTGCCAGCTTCCCGCCCCTGGGGATCGTGGATGGTGCCGGTGACGGCCACCATCACCGCCTCGCCCTGCAGGGCCACCTGTGCCTTCACGTGCGCCTGCTCGCCGGTGACCTGGGGGGTGGTGACGCGCAACGCCGCCACGCTGGGGGTGCCGGTCGCCACCAGCGTCACCTCCCGGTAGATGCCCCCGTACACGTTGTAGTCGGGGTCCGGCCGGCCCGGCAGCAGGTCGGGGTGGTGGCTGTTGTCCACGCGCACCGCCACCAGGTTCTCGCCCACCTGCAGCGCCTGCGTGATATCCGGGCAGACTGGCGTGTAGCCGTCCGGCCAGCGCGCCACCGCGCGGCCGTTCACCCATGCCTCGGGCTGGGTGTAGGCGCCCTCCAGGCGCAGGAAGACCCGGCCCGCAGGCGGGGCGGGGAGCGCGAACCGCTTCCGGTACCACCCCGGCCCCCGGTAGTACCCCCGCTTGGGCAGGAAGGTGTCGTCGGCATTGAAGCAGTGCGGCAGCGCCACCGGCTCCCAGGCGGAGTCGTCCCGCGCGGGGTTCTCCCCCCCGGCCGCCTCGCCGCGGTGGAAGCGCCAATCCGCACAGAAATCGAGTACCCGGCGCGGGCTTTCCGGGGCGGTAGTGAGATCGAGGGTCGGCAGCATGGCAATCTCCCTTGCGTGGAGCGGCTGGGGGTAGTTACTCCGGCGCCCTCCGTTGCCCTGCCGGCAGGGGGGCTGGCCGCGGGCTCCGAATCAACCGGCCATGCTCCCTCTCCCACCGGGAGAGGGTTGGGGTGAGGGGCTGTCGCTTTCGCCCGGCACTCCGGGAGGCTACCGTGCACGAGCAAGCCTTCTCCATCGGCGGTTTCACGCTTACCCTCAGCCCCGATGGGCTGAGCATCGGCTCAGACGGCTGGCCGGCGCTGGCGGTCGGCCCCCTGCGGCCGGCACTTGCCATTGATGGCCAGCAGCAAGCACCGGAGAGCATGCAGGCGACCCCGGTGGACGGCGGCTGCCGGCTCCAGGCAACTTTCCCCTCGGGTGCGGGCCTCGACTTGGCCTTCTCCGCCAGCCGGGAGGGGGCGCTGCTCCTGGCCGCGACCCTGGTCGCACCCTCCGCCGGGGGCGTGCTCAACCGGGTGGAGTTGCTTGCCGGCGAGACCACTGCTTTCGGCGAGGGGGAGGGGGCAATCCGCATCTACGAGAGCCGGGGCGCCTACTTCTGCTACGTGCGCGGCATTGCTGAGCCCCCCCGCCGCATGCAGGTGGAGGGCGCGGAGCCGCCAAGCGTGGGAGACGAGCAGCCCCGGGAGGGCGTCTCCAGCGCGGTGTGGGAGGCCTGGAGCCCCAGCCTGGGGCGGGGGCTGCTGGTGGGCTTTGACACTTTCGCCCGCTGGGCGGGGAGGATTGAGACTTCCTACACCCCGGGCCGGGGCATGACCCGCTGGGCCTTGGGCTTTGACGGCGGCGACCTGCAGATGCTGCCGGGCGAGCGGCTGACCCTGGAATCGGCCGTGTGGATGCTGGGCGATGACCCCTGGCGGCTGTTGGAGCGCTGGGGGGAGCACATCCAGCACAAGCACAGCCTGGCGCCGCCCGCCGTGAGCCCGGTGACCTGGTGCTCCTGGTATCCTTACCGGCTCACCGTGAGCGAGGAGAAGATACTGGCCAACGCCCGGGTGGCGGCCGAGCGCCTGAAGCCCCTGGGCCTCTCCATCATGGAGGTGGACTTGGGTTGGGAGCGGGGCTGGCTGCCCAGCGAGTACCGGGAGAACGATCAATTCCCCCGCGGGCTGGCGGGGCTGGCCCAGGGCCTGGCCGGTCACGGCTTCGGCCTCGGGGTGTGGGCGGCGCCCTACTCCGTGAGCGAGTTCGAGAACCTGCCCCGGGAGCATCCCGAATGGCTGCTGCCAGACGAGCACGGCGAACCACAGGCCGAGGGCACCTGGTTCTGGGAGCCGCACGGCAAGGTGTACGTGCTCGACCTCACCCACCCCGGCGCCCAGGGGTGGCTGCGGGAGTCCATCGCCTCCCTGGCCGCCCGGGGGGCGGTGTATCTCAAGACCGACTTCATCGCCAGCGCCCACAGCGGCGGCCTGCGCCGGCGCCACGACCCCCGCCTCGTGGGCGGCGGCGGGCTCGAGGCAGGGCGGCTGGGGGCCGGCATCATGCGCCAGGCCTTTGCCGCCGACCGCCCGGGCGCGTGGCTGCTCAACTGCGGCGCGGACATGGCCGGCCTGGGCCTGTTCAACCTGCTCTACTCCTGCTACGACACCGGCAACACGGGCTTTGTCGGCTGGCGTCACCTGCGGGAGGTCTACACCACCGTCGCCTGCCAACTGTTCAAGCAGGGGCGCTGGGGCATCATTCAGCCCTCCTGCCTGTGCGTGGGCCCGCCCGGTACGCTCGAGGAGGCGCGGGTGCGGGCCACCGCCACTTTCCTGTGCGGGGGCGAGGCCAACATCAGCGACGACCTGACCAGCCTTCCGGAAGACCGCTGGCAGGTGCTGCTCTCCGTGCTCCCCCCCACCAGCCGGCCGGCCCGGCCGGTGGACCTGTTCACTGCCGACTATCCCTCGATCTGGCACCTGCCCATGGAGGCAGACTGGGACCGCTGGGACCTGGTGGGCCTCTTCAACTTCGACCTGCCCTCGGGCACCTACGACTACCGTAGCCCCGACCGCCGGGAGTTCTCCATAGCGCTGGCCGATCTGGGGCTCGACCCGGCGACCCGCTACCATGCCTACGAGTTCTGGTCGGGCCGGTATCTCGGGGAGGTGATGGGGGCGCTGGAGAGCGCCTTCTTTGGGCCCGCGGTGCAGTTGGTCTCCCTGCGGCCCGTGCGCCCTCACCCCTGGGTGGTGGGCACGGGGTTCCACGCCGGTATGGGCAGCGAACTGGCCGACGTCCACTGGGACCAGGCCACCGGCGCCTTGCGCGGCCTCCTGCACCGCCCCGCCGGTCATCGCGGGAGCATCACCGTGGCCGCGGCGGGCATGGGCACCCCCACCGCCCGCGTCTCCGGGCGCCCGGCCCCCGTTCTACCCGGCGCCGCCGGCTCCTGGGTGCTGCCCCTGGTCACGGAAGCCGACGAGACGGAGTGGGAGGTGGCGTTCCCTTTGTAGGGCGGGCCCTCACCCTCTCCCTGGAGGGAGAGGGTAGGGTGAGGGGGAGTACCAGGCGCCCGTCCAGGCCGTCTGACCCTCACCCCAACCCTCTCGGATGGGAGATGGGGTTACAATCCCCTCAGCCTCATCGTCAGCACTGCCGCCTCCCGGCGCAGCCGGTCCATGGCTGCGCCGTGATCATCCTTGGGGTTGGCCACCACCTTGGCCACGCCCAGTGAGAGCAGCATGCGTGCCGCCTGGAGCGTTTCCGGGTCGGCACTGCTGCCGGCGGCCTCCACCGCCTGCTGCAGCAGGTCGAGCGCCCGGTAGTCCTGCAGCCCGGCGAAGGCCGCCTCCCAGCGCCGGCTGGCGATGGGCACCTCCCCCGGGTACACCAGCACATACTCGCCCTCATCTTCCTCATCCCCCTGCCAGGGATGGTACTGGGTGGTGCAGTAGGTCCAGAAACCGATGCCGGTTAGCCGGTGCTTCCAGGCCAGCCAGGATGAACCCCGGTAGTAGTTGGTCATGGAAAGCCTGGTCTTGGCGTCGCCGGAGCAGCGGTAGGTCCAGACCTGGGACTGCGGCTGAGTGCCATTGAAGAAGCGCATGTAGTCCGGCTTCTTCATCACCACCCCGTCGCCATTGGGGCACCAGATGTCGGTGTAGGGGGCTGCCTCCGCAAGTTCGGCCAGGGTCATTCCGGGTACGGGGTCGGTGTACATCCGCACCTGGGGGTCGGCCGCCTTGGCGGCTTTGGCGTAGTTGATGTAGGCGCGGGCGTTGTCTTTGGTGAGGCCCGGTTCGTCCACGGGGTAAAAGGCGAAGTCCGCGTACCCCAGGCCCAGCCCCCGGTCGTGCTTGACCGTCTCCCGGATGTAGGTGGCGTAGGCCCGCCAGTATGCCTCGCTCTGCCAGGCCGGCCCCACGATGTGCCCGGGGTAGCCGCAGTAAAGCAGAATCCCGTGCGGCGCACACATGCCCACCAGCCGGTCGTGATCCTGCCAGTCCACCGACTGCAGATTGCCCTCGGCGTCGAAGGTCATGCGGGGCAGCGCATTGCCCTCGAAGACAAAGACATTCGTGCCATGCGCAACCTGATCGGCGACTGCTGCCTCCTGGCACCGATACAGGTAGTTGCCCGGGAAGTAGAAGTAGCCCCAATGGCAGAAGCGGAGCGCCCGCCCCTGCTTGAGGCTGAGCGGTAGCACCTCGAAATCCAGCACCAGCCGCCGCTCCCGATGCCACTGCTCGGTCGTAGCCAGCGTGAGGGGCAGTCGGTACTTCCCCGGCGCCAGCCCCCCGGTATCCAGCGTCAGCCACAGTTGCCGGGTTTCCAGGCTCGGGACCTGCACTATCCGGTCGGGTCCCAGCGGGGGCAGGGCGTCCCAGACCTCATAGCCCATCTTGGTGCCCACCGAGCGCAGGGTGAGCAGTCTCACCCGGCTTGCCCACGGTACCTTGGTCTCGCCCGCGGTGATGTCCCCCGGCTCCACGCGCACGTCCAGGTGGCGGCCAGTGACGTTCAGCAGGTCCAGGCAGAGGTGCTGCACCTCGTCCTGGTAAAGCGGACGCGTGGAGAGGGTGCCTTCGGGCCTTCCAGCAGGGGGCAAGTCGCCGGCGGTGAAAGGCTGCCAGGGGTTGGCCTGCCACACCAGCAGCGCGCGGTTGTCCGGCAGGTCGCCGATCGCCTGCGCTAACCTGGCCAGCGTCCTGGCCTCCGCCGTCAGTCGGGCCGCACTCTCCCCCTCCTGCTGCGAGATGCGGCCGGCCGCCGCATGCTGGGCCAACTCGGCCGCCCGCCCGGCGAGCACCAGCCGCCGCGCCTGCAGCGCCTCTGCCGCCGAACTTGGTCCGGCTCCCAGCCGCCTCTCGGCCTGCTCCGCCTGCGCGCAGCCCTGCCGGATGGCCGCCAGGTGGGGGGCAAAGGCCCCGAGCCGCTGGCTGCCAGTGCGGGTGAGCACCCGGTTGCCGGTGCGCAGGGAGGAGGAAACCGTGTAGGTGCCATTCACCCACTGGGCGAAGGGCAGGTTGACAGACTGCCCTTTGCTCACGACCTGGGTGGTGAGGAAGGCTACCCCGTCAGGGCGCACTATGCGGGCCTCCAGGATGCCCGCGGCCGGGGCGGGGCCCACGCGCAACACCACTTCCGCGGCTCGCATGCCGAGCGTGTGCCAGGCCGGTCCGCCGGGCCTGGCTGCCGGGCTGACGGCAGCCTGTAGCCGTTTGCCCGTGCCCACGGCCCCCGTGAGGGCGGGGGTGTTACGGTAGCCTGCCCACTGCACCTTGCCCGCGCTACCGGTGGCCAGGCAGAGCACCTCATCCCGGGCGGTGGCGGTGATTTCCAGCCTGCCGTCGCCATTCACGTCGGCAAGCAGGGGGCTGGTGTTGAAGTTACCCGCCCCCGGAAAGGCGGCCAGTTGCTTGCCCGCCCGGTCCAGGATGACCAGGTCGGCCCGGCTCAGGCCAGCCGCAATCTCAGGCTGCCCATCGCCATTGAGGTCGGCCACCGTAACCGCGGACACGATGATCTGGAGCGGCGTCTGCGGGGCATAGCACCACCTGGTGCGCCCGTCGGCCGTCAGGCAGGTCACCCCCTGCTGGCCATCGCCCACGAGCACTTCGCGCCGGCCGTCGCCATCCAGGTCGGCTACCGAAACGGCCGAGTCCACCCCGCCCGCCACTTGCGCCCGCCAGCGTAGCCGGCCGGTGGGCCCATCCAGGCAGATCACAGCGCCGTCCCCATAGCCCTCGACCACCTCCAGCCGGCCATCACCCTCCAGGTCGGCGGCCGTGGGTGCACAGTAGAGGTCGGCTCCCGGGCGCCGGTATAGCCAGCGGTAGTGGCCATCCCCCCCGAGCACGTAGAGCACCCCGTCATCGGACACTACCAGGATCTCCGGTCGCCCGCAGCCGTCCACGTCCGCTGCTCCCAGCGGGGCAGAGGACGGGGCGCTCATCTGTAGCCGCCAGAGACGCACCCCATCGGCGTCGAAGACGGAGACAAACCCATTGTCGTCGGCGACCGCGGTTTCCAGACGCCTATCGCCGGTCACGTCGGCGATCACCGGCGCAGTCCAGCGCATGCTTCCCGCCAGCCCGCGCCAGCGTAGCCGCCCATGGGCATCCAGGCAGGTGACCTCCCCCGTGCGGTTCCCGCTCACCACCTCGGGGTGGCCGTCACCATCCAGGTCGGCCACCGCCGCGGCGGCACTGCGAGCACCCTGGCCGGAGTGCGACCAGATGACCTTGCCATCGCCGCCGTAGAGCGTTATCGCGCCCCGGTCGCTACATACCACCACCCCCCGCCGGGCGCCGTCCACGAATAGCGTCGGCGAGGCGGAGATGCGCCCACCCCCCGTGCCCACTCGCCATAGGGGCTTGATATCGAGTGCCCCAGCGGGCAAGCAGTACAGAGTTATCAGCGCCAGCAGCAGCGGCAGCCTCGTTTGTCTCACCATGGGTGTCCACTCCTTGGAGGGCCGGCATGGGGCGCCGGCATGCCGGTTACCCTTCTGCCCCGCTGCGAGCACTCCTCCCCAGGCGGCGCAGGAACTGGGGCCTCGCGCCCGGAAGAACCGGCTATCCCACGGGAGGTGTCAGGGAACAGATGGGCGATCTTTGCTTTCAGGACGGACAGAAGGTGCTCTTCATCGGTGACAGCATCACCGACTGTGGGCGGCGCGGACCGGCGGCGCCCTTTGGCGACGGCTACGTGGCCATGCTGCGGGATATGGTGATCGGGCGCTGGCCCGAACGCCGCATCGAGTGGGTAAACAAGGGCATCGGCGGCAACCGGGTCACCGATCTCGCCACCCGCTGGGAGGACGACTGTCTACGCGAGCGTCCCGACTGGCTCTCCGTGAAGATCGGGATCAACGACTTGCACTCCTGGCTGGGGGGCGACCCGGCGGGCGTGGACCCCAAGACCTTCCGCCAGGTATATGACTCCATCCTCGCCCGCGCCGCGGACCAACCCCGCGCCGGGCTGATCCTGATCACCCCCTTCTACATGAGCACCGACCGCTCGGGCCAGTCTTTCCGTAGCCGTGTGCTCGAGGTGCTTCCAGAGTACGTGGGCATCACCCGGGACATGGCGCAGAAGTACGGCGCGCGCCTGGTAGACCTGCAAAGCATGTGGGAGCGCATCCTGGCGCACTTCTGCCCCGATGAGTTCTGCGGCGAGCCGGTCCACCCTAACCGCACCGGCCACCTCATCATCGCCCAGGAAGTGCTGCGGGTGCTGACCACTTAGTCCGGGAAGACGGCCGAGTCAGTCCCTCTCCCCGAGGGAGAGGGCAGGGTGCGGCGGCTGGGGGCACTCGCAGCGGGCGGCCTCTCACCCCCATCCTCTCCCGCGGCGAGAGGGTGCTTGGTGCTATCCCCCCGTCCGCCCATCCGCCCATGCGCCTACTCCTCTCGCACCACCTGCGGCCTGACCCAGTTGGCCCAGTCGTAGGTGTTGCTGGCGCCGGCGGATACCCGCAGCGCCAGGCGCATGGTCCGGCCGGCCCAGGGGGTGAGGTCCAACTCGCGCTTGATGGGCGGCTGGGTGGTCTGGATCTCGGACCAGATCTCCTTGCCCTCCACCACCACCGCAAAGCGTACGCCATCCGTGCTGGCGGCGGTGAGGGCGGTGGCAAAGCGCAGGGTCAGCCGCCTGCCCGCCGGGAGGGCCAGGTGGTAGGTGGCATCCCCCGGCCCCTCGGCCATCGGGTGCTGGAAGATCGAGAGTAGGTTGCGGCCCCCGTCGGGCACCGTAGCCGGGCGCCAATCCAGGACGTTCTCTCGCTCCGCCTGGGCCATGTCCAGGTACAGGTCGCAGACCACGTTCGCCGCCAGCCCCGCATAGCGCGCCCGCTTCTCCTCCAGCCAGCCGCCCATGTTGGGGGCGCCGCCCTCGCACACGAAGGTCACGTTGCTGCGTTCCACCTCGGCGGCGAAGGCGGAGACCACCGCCCCCGCCTCCTCGAGCGGCAGCCCATAGCGCTCGGGGCAGCAGATCTGCATATACCACAGGGGCAAGAGCAGCCGCCCCACCCGCGCCGCCACCAGGGGGGAATCCGCCCGCGCCCGGGCCTCGATCAGCATCTCCAGCCCCCGGGCCACGAACTCGGGTGTCACCGTGCCCGTCGGGTCCCAGGCGCCGAAGGCATGCACCTCCGGGCGGCGCGCCTCCCGGTCCATCAGGTCGAGGTAGCGCATCACGGAGCGCGCCGCATTGCCGTAGTACCCCCGGCAGAACTCCAGGCGGATCGCCCGGGGGTCGCGCCCCGGGTCCCACATCAACTGCGCCGCCAGGTACTGCCGCAACTCCGCCAACTCCCCGCCGGAGCCCTGGTAATCCGCCTGCACCATCAGCCCCCGCACATTGTGGGCGGCGTAGTAGCGGATGTCGGCCGCCAGCCCCTCCAGGTTGGGGTTGGGCGCCAGGTAGTGGGCGAAGTTGGTGGCATAGTGCCAGATGAAGATGTTGGGGGTCAGCCGCGCCCAGCCCTGCAGGTAGTCGGTGAGACTGGCCCCCAGCCCGCAGCGCTCAAAGCCGTGGAAGTAACATCCGGCGTGGCAAAGGCGAATGATCACGTTGGGCCGGGGCTTGGTGACGGCCGGCGGCCTGGTGGAGTAGGCGTAGGCCAGGGTTTCGATCCACTTGCCGGGGTAGCGGCGGGCCACCTCGTCGGCGATTGCATTGACAAAGCGCAGGATGGGCCCGTGCTCGCTCCCCTCCTCCCGCACCACCGCCTGGCAGCGCTCGCACTCACAGGCGCCGCCCCCGTCGTTCTGCGAGACGTCTATGATGGGCACCTCCGGGCGCTCGGCAATCCAGGCCAGCACCTGCGCGGTGGCGATCTTGAGCACGTCGGGGTTGGTCCAGCATAACTGGCCGTGCACGGTGGCGTCCGTGCGCCTGCCCCCCACCAGGCTGAAGTACTCAGGGTGCTCGGCGAAGTACTTGCCGGGCGGCACCAGTTGGGCCGCGCTATGCACGTAGGGGAAGAGCGCGATCCGCCCGCCCACCGCGGCGTCCAGGTCGCAGTTGGGGCCGTTCAGCCGCTGCCGGGTGGCGATCTGCCGCCCGAAACTATCCTTGTAGAGCGTCTCCCGGTACATGAAGGGGGGCGAGTAGGCGTAGTCTATGCGGGGCAGGGTCACCACCTCCCGGCGCGGGGCCACGGTGCAGTCGTGCGCCAGAAAGCGCACCCCCAGGTACCGCTCGAGGAGCACATAGACGCTGTATAACTGCCCGCGGTCATCCCGGCCCAGCAGCACCACGTCCGGGCCGGCCGTGCGCAGGTACACGCCGTCCTCGCGTAGCCGTTCCCGCCAGCCGGGCGCGGCCAGTCGCAGCGCGCGCCGGCCCGGCCCCAGGAGTAACGCGGGCCCCTTCCCGGCCTTGCCCTCGGTGATGATGGGCAGGCGCGCCCCCGACACCTGCTCCAGCAGGTCCTGCAGTTCCCGGGCGGCGTAGGCGATCACCGGTCCCGGCCGCTCCGGAATCACGATCCGGTAGGCGCTCTTGCCCCCGGCGGCCAGGGTGAACTCGGGAGCCAGGTCGGGCGTTTGCTCGATCTTGCTCACCGGCAGCACCTCCTGCCAATCGCGGATGCCGATCACGGGCTTGGCAAAGGCAAAGGCCTGCTCCCACTGCGGGGTGTCTGCCAGGCGGAAGACTTCGTAGACAGCCTTCTTACGGTCCGGGTCGGCATAACCGCCGTCCTCCTTCCAGGTCCACAGGCCCAGGCGCAGCCCACCCTCCCCCTTGTGGTCAACGTGCCGGTGCAGGATGAAGGCGTCTATGCCCGGGGTGTGGCTGATGCGGTGCCAGGCATAGGCGAACCCGGCCGCCTGCAGCGCCTCGCCGTCCGGTCCGGCCGGAGTGTGAAAGCCCTGCTCGGAGAGGATGATCCGCCTGGCCTGGCCCCGGCAGCGCATGGCCGCCTGGCGCAGGAAGGCCGGCAGCACCTCGATATTGCGGAAGGTAATCTTGGGAGTATCGAAAGCGGCCACTGCCTCCTGGTCCTCCCAGGTACGGGGGTTGCCCAGGTCCTCGGGGTAAGGGTGGAAGGCCACGTGCCAGGGGAAATCCCCCTCCGCCCGGGTGTCCGCCGCCAGCGCTGCCAGAAAGTCCTTGCCCGGGAAGCCCTTGAGGGCATCGCCGCTCATGGCCGCGGCCCAGTGGTGCTCGAGCGAGGCGTAGGTACGCAGGCCGGGATGGAAACGCCGGGTGGCCAGGTCGGTCACCCGCAGCGCCCGCGCGTAGTCCCGCACGAAGTCGCCCATGGGCAGGCGGCCGATGTTGTACCAATCCCAGTGCGCCTGCACCTCGTTGCCCACGATATAGCCGGCCACCCAGCCGTGGGGAGCGCCGGGCTGCGAGTAGCGGTGGGCCAGGTACTCCACCGCCGCCCGGTAGTGGCGCAGGCCCGCCTCGTCGCTCAGGTTGAAGGCGCCCAGGTGGTTGGGCGCATGGGCCAGGTCAGTGCGGGGATGCAGCCAGGGGTTTCCCGGCTCGGGGGCCGCGGGCACGGGGTTGAGCAGGATGGCGTACACGCGAATGCCCGCCCCGGTAAGCGGGCCGAAAATGCTGTCCAGCGAGGCGACGTACTCGGTGTTGATGTGGATGCGCTCACCGTCCACCTCCCAGGTCTCGGCCGACTTGCCGCTGCGGTCAACCAGCGCGGGCACGGATACGTTGATCGCCCCGTGCTTCACCCCCAGGGCGATCGCGTCGTCCACCATCTGCACCTGCAGGCCCTTGATCCCACCCGGGTCCGGGAAGGCGAAGCCCGGCTTGGGCAGGCCGGTCAGGTCGTCCACCCAGTGCACGCCCCCCAGGGGCTTGACCGCCTTGTCCACCAGCACGAACTTGGCATACAGCCGGTCCCGGGTGCCGGCGAAGCGGGGAATCTCCACCTGCGCCCCGGCCGTTCCCTCCCAGGCCACGGGGTAGCGCGCGCCCGGGCGGTACTCCTGGTACGGCCGCAGTTCCAGCAGCCGGCAAGGGGTGGCCTTGGGGACGGAGAGCCGCACCGTCAGCGTGCGCTCCCCCGCCGCGATGCCCGCGATCCCCCGCGCCCAACCTGGCGCCGCCACCAGGGCGAAGAGAAGCGCCATCCCCAGGATCGTGCGCATGGTCATTTGCCCGCCTTTCCCAGGCGGATCACCTTCACCTCCTGGGGCCCCAGTTCCAACCGCAGGATGGGGGTCTTGCGGGTAAGCGGGGGCCAGAGCACCGGCTGGTCGCTCAACACTTCCCAGGGCAGGCCGCCCACTTGGCGCAGCAGCGCAGCCTCGACCAGGATCCGCGCCCCTTGCGCGCGATCGGTATCGTTGTACACGGTCAGGTACACCGGGCCGGGCGGCCGTCCAAAGCGCTCGATGCGGACCCCCGGGCTCTCATCGGCCAGCACCAGGGCCTGCGTCACCGGCTCCCAGCCGGCGGCGTTGAGTTTCGAGATCACCGGGATATAGCGCCGGAAGAGCGGCCGGTCGCGATTGTAGAGCGCCGGGTTCTGCCAGTAGGGGTTGTCCGCCGCATTCTGGCTGAAGAAACTGGGGAATACCCCCCAGGCCGCGCAGCGGGCAAAGTAGCGCTCCACCCATTCTGGCCGGAACTTGTCATAGTCGGTGTTGAGCAGCAGCAGGTAGGGCCGCTGGTAACAGAGAGCCCGCCGGTAGTGCATCAGAGTGTCGCTGTCGGGGGCATAGCGCCGCTCAGGCGCCCAGTTGGTCTCGGTGCCCATCACGTCCAGCCAGGCCGCGCCCCAGGGGATATCCCAGGGGGTGCCGTTGGCGAAGGTCATCCGGCCCCTGGCATGCACGCGCATGGCTGTTTCACGTGCAAACTCCAGGCTGTGGAAGGCCAGGGGCAGGCAAAGCCGGCCCTCGATATCGAAGGTGAGGGGGATGGTCGCCTCGGCCAGATGCTCCGGGCGGTAGTTGAGGATGCGCCCGCCCATCTCGAAACTGTCCATGTACACCCCATCCAGCACCGGGGAGCGCCGGTTGGGCAGAGGCTCGAAATCCCCGGCCGCGAGCCGCGGCCGGTTGCCCTCCATCAGGCGGGCGTCATCCCACCACACGGTGCCTTGATGTTCGCCCCGCAAGAGCAGGTGGAAGACCAGGCTGCGGATGGGCTTGGTCGGGGCGATAGTGCCCGTCAACTGCGCCCAGTCGTGCGTGCCTGTGGGCACCGGCAGTACCAGCAGGGCATAGCCGGGGGTGTTGTCCATGTAGAGAGCATCCACGTAGAGCGAGCAGTCCTTGCTCGCCTCGCCGGTCAGCCCCTTTGTTCTCACCCACACCGAGGCGGCCAGCGGCCGGGCCGCGGCCTGGTTCAGGTCCACGGTCTGGCTCGCACCCAGGGCCCGCCCGCCCGCGGCGCGGGTCATGCGGATGGCCGTTGCGCCGTTGCGCCCCTCCTTGGCCGCCAGCGCATACCCCATGTCATAGTTGCGCCAGGCCGGGTGCTGGCCGGAGGCCAGCTGGAACGCTTGCTCGATCGCATTCCAGCGGGTGTCCCACTGGTTGACCCCGGCCTCGCCCCGGGGCACCGCCGGGCTCGGGTTCAGGTGGTAGATCGCCCCGTCGCACCAGGGGCATTTCACCGTACCCCCCACCCAGTTGCCCTCGGGGTCAAACACCGCTGAGGAGAACCCCGCCCGGCAGTCCTCCCGGCCCCCGGCCGCGAGTTCCCGGATCCAGGCCAGCGCCCGCTCGCCGGTGCGCTCCATCTCCGGGGGCATGTTCACCCACAGGCTCACCGGCTCCACGTACACGAACGAGTACACCCCGGCCGCCTCGTCGAAGGCCACGTTGTCGTTGCCCTCCTTGAAGCGGAAGCCAAAGTCCCGGTAGCCCTCCACGGTGGAGATGTCCGTGAAGGGCATCCAGATGCCCTCGGCTCGGTTGCGCTTGATGAAGCACTGCGGGAAGAGCCGGTAGTAGGAATCCAGCGCCGACCGGAACCCCCACCCCGGGTCGGGCCGGTAGAGGGCGAGGGTGAACGAGGCGGTGGAGGGGAAGCGCCGCGTCTGCGGGCTCAGCCCCAGGTCAAACGCCGCGTATAACTCCCGGCTGCCGGCATGATACCCGAAGCGGACCAGGCGCGGCTGATCGAGCGGGGTGGCCAGCGCCATCGCCTGCTCGCCCCTGGTGCGCACGCAAGCCAGGGGGTAGTAGGAGGCCTTGCCGTTAGAGCCCGCCCCCAGGGTAGTCAGGTTGGAGTACTCGCCGCCGCCGGTGATGGTTCGCGGATGCCCCTGGTCGTCCCACCAGGTGCCGCCCAGGGCGTTGATGGGCCAGGTGAAATGCACCGACACCGCCCGCTCCCGGCCGGTGAGGTCGCGCACGTTGCCGGAGACCCGCACCGCCTCCCCCTGCACCCGGTACTCGGCAAAGAGGCGCAGGCCCAGGGCGCGGTCGGTCCCCTGGAAGACCACCGATCCGTCCGCCCGCCGTCGTACCGAGCCCTCCGGCGCCCGGAAATCCGACCCGGCCGCAAAGTCGCGCAGCAGGAAGCCGCCCACCCCCTCGGGGGTGAGTACCGCGCCGTCCCGCCCCAGGCGCAGGCGAAAGCCACCCGGCGGGCGCAAAGTTGCCGCCACCGGCGTCTTGGCCCGGGGGTGGGCCTTGGCCACGGCTACCCCGTCGAAGACCATGGACTCGGTCGGCGCCGTCGGCGACCACAGCCGGAAATCGTCGAACCAGGCGGTGCCCGTGTGCCGGCGGAAGATGCCGTATATTGTCAACTTCCGCACGGGCTTGGCGGGGAAGACCGTCACCCGCCGCACCTGCCAGTCGTGCGTGCCCACCGCAAAGGGTCGCAACTGGCCCCAGAGTGGGGTGCCGTCGGTGTACTCCAGGTCCAGGTAAAGGGAGTAGTCGCCGTCGGCGGCGCCCGTCACCCCCTCCGCCCGGCTCCAGGCCTCGGCCACAATGGGGGTGGGCACGCGCTGGTTGAGCACCACCTCCTGCAGCACCCCCCGGTGCTCGTCAGGCTTGGCATTGTGACAGCGCGCGCTCGCCTGGCCCCCGTGGCGCACCTGCCGGTCCACCTCGTACCCGCGCTCCCAGCCCTCCCAGCGGGCAAGCCGGTCGCCCTCTGCCTGCTCCAGCCCCGGGTCGGCCAGCAACTGCGGGCCGGAGCCGGGGTGCAGCACGGGCTTCACGACCACCCCCGAGCAGGGCAGGGCAGCGAGCAGGGCCAGGGCGAGCGCCGGGTAGACGCGCATGGTTCTCCTCCGGGAATGCTGATGCGCTCTTCCACCCGGCCTCCCGGCTTCCTGCCCGCAGGCGCGGGCGAGCAGGCGGCGAAGCATGGGGCGGGAGGTGCGCATGTGCGGTTCCCTGGCGATTGCCTGCATGGTCTGCCTGCTGCTCGGCCTGTGCTCTGGAGGCGCGCTCGCCGCCGGTCCGCAGATCGGCCGGCGCGCGGTCAGCCCGGAAGCCCCGGCGCGCTATGGCCGGGTGGAGATCACCTTCACCCTCTCCCGGTCCTACGACAACCCCTTTGACCCCCGGCAGATTGCGGTGGCGGCCCTGGTGCGCTCCCCCACCGGACGCACGCTGACCGTCCCCGGCTTCCCCTACCAGGATTACCGGCTGGTCACCCGCGACGGGCACGAGGACCTGGACCCGGTGGGCGAGCCCGTGTGGAAGGTGCGCTTTGCCCCGGTCGAGACCGGCCGGCACCTGCTCACCCTGACCGCCCGGGATGCCCAGGGTGAGACCCGGGCCGACCCCCTCACCCTGGAGGTGGCCGACAGCCGCTCCGACGGCTTCGTTCGTGTCAGCGGCAAGGACCCTACCCGTTTTGCTTTTGACTCCGGCCGCCCGTACTTCGCACTGGGCGAGAATGTGTGCTGGGCGCATTGGTCCACCACCATGCGCGACTACACCGCTTGGTTTGGCCACCTCTCGGCCGCCGGTGGCAACTGGGCGCGCCTGTGGCTGGCCGCCAGTTGGTCGGGCATCTCGCCGATTCACGACGGTGGCCACCCGGAGGACATCGGCTACGGCCGCTATAGCCAGCGTAACTCCTGGCGGCTGGACCGGGTGGTGGAGATGGCCGAGCAACAGGGGATCCGGCTCATGTTCTGTCTGGATTCCTTCAACTCGCTGCGGGCGGGCGACCCCTACCCGGCCTTTGCTCAGTACACTCAGAATGCCAAGTTCGGTGGGCCGCTCACCAGGCCCACGGACTTCTGGACCAGCGCGGAGGCGGCGCGCGAGTTCCAGGCCCGCATGCGCTACTACGTGGCGCGCTGGGGGTACTCCACCTCGGTCTTTGCCTGGGAGTTCTGGAACGAAGTGGACCTGTGCGAGGGGTTCAGCCCGGCAACGGCGGCCGCCTGGCACCGGGAGATGGCCCGCCACCTGCGGGCGCTCGACCCCTGGGACCACCTCATCACCACTTCCTTTGCCCACAGCGACGGCTTCCGGGAGGTGGATCGCCTGCCGGAACTGGACTTCGTGCAGACCCACCGCTACGGCGCCTGGGACCCGGCGGGGGCGCTGCTCACCTACTCCGATAAGCGCCAGATCTACCGCCGGCCCCATCTCATCGGCGAGTTCGGCACCGGCGGCGACCCTAACCCCAAGGCCGCGCCCCCCTTCCTGCATGCCGGGCTCTGGGCCAGCGCGCTCTCGGGAGACGCGGGTACGGCCATGACCTGGTGGTGGGATTCCGAGGTGGAGCCGGGCAATCTCTACCCGCACTTCGCCGCCCTCTCCCGCTTCCTGGCCGGCACCGACTGGCTATCCGGCTACCGCCCCGTGCGGGCGGGTGGCCTGCGCTATCTCGAGGGTGCCCGCGCCGGCAGCCTGCAACTGACGCCCCGGCCCGCCTCCTGGGAGAAGCACCCGGCCAACGAGCCCCGCACCTTCCGGGTCGGCCGCGATGGCCGGGTGAGCAATCAGGGGAACCTGAGCCGCCTGCTGCACGGCACCGTGAACCACCCTGACCTGCATAACCCCGCCACCTTCCTCGTGGACTACGCGCAGCCGGGGGAGTTTGCAGTGCTGGTGCAAGGGGTCTCCGGCTGGGGTGGGGCCGGCCTGCGCATCTGGCTGGACGGCAGGGTGCTGCTGGAGCGGGACTTCCCCGATAGCGAGCCCGACCGCCACGAGGACCTCCACGCCTACGACGGCGCCTACTCCATCCCCGTGCCTCCCGGCCGCCATCGCATTACGGTCGAGAACCCGGGCAAGGACTGGTTCTACGTCGCCTACCGGCTGGTGGGCTATGTCACCGCCCCCCAGGTCCGCGTGGTCGGCCTGGGCAACGGCAAGCGCGCCCTGCTCTGGCTGCAGAACCTGGAGCAGGTGATGGGCGGCGAGAGCCTGCGCCCCTGCCGGGTCGCCCTCACCCTCCCCGGCCTGGCCGACGGGCAGTATGCGGTGGAATGGTGGGATACCTACACCGGTAAGGTCATTTCCCGGGAGAATGCGACCTGCCGGAAAGGTCGCCTGCCGCTGGAGACACCGGAGATGACCAGCGACCTCGCCTGCAAGGTGCGGCTGTCAGCAGCGCCGTAGGATGCCCCTTGTAGGGCGGGGCTGCCACGCCCCGCCAGGGTAGGGGTCGGGCCTTCCTCGTAGGGCCGCATCGGGATGCGGCCGTTGGCAGCACGGCCGGGCGGTATCCCCTCCCTCTCCCCTTGCCACGAGGGACAGGATAGGGAGGGCAACGCGCCTTACGGCGCTACTCCGAACCGCCCAGCCTTTCCCGATCCTCCAGCACCAGCAGCCAGTCCTCCATCGTGGGGCGCGCGGGAACAGGCCAGCGCCCATCCGCCTCGGGCATCACCGGCCCCACCTGCACCTCGCTGCCGGTCCGGGGATTGAGGAAGAAGGCCCGGTAGCGGGCCTCGGGCTCGAGTGCCAGCCGGGTGCCCTGTACCCCCCTGAACTCGGCATCCATGCAGGTGGCGGCCAGGTAGAAGAGGGCCACCACCCCCGGAATCCCGGTGCCGAAGGTGCGCCGGCCCGCGGCCTCGGTCTCGGGCTCCACGCGGGGGATAAAGCGCCACCAGGGCCAACGCTCCAGCAGGCGCCGCCCCAGGCCCACCTGGCCCGAACCGGGCAAGTGCATCACGTCCTGCCAGAAGCCGTCCCCCCAGGAGCCGGTGGTGCCCTGGAAGGGCTCGTCGCGGCTGCTCATGGCCCAGATCCCCTGCGCGCCGTAGGTGTGGCCGGCGGAGCCGCTGGTAAGACTGGTCCAGTAGACAAAACGCTGAATTTCCTGTTGGCTGCCACCCATGATCCCCTCGTAGCATACCTCGCTATTGATCACCGGCATGGGCGGCTCTTTGGCCAGGCAGGCGGCCACCGTCTCCACCGTGGGCTTGAGCGAGAAGTATCCGCTGTGGCCCGTCTGTAGCATGTCCACGTCCACCAGGGTCTCATCGCGCAGCATGGCCCGGGAGTCGGGGTGGGAGGGATGGGCGCTGATCAGGTTGTGGTAAGGGTCAATCCCCCGCAAGTAGCGGGCGACCTCGGTCCACCCCTCCTCCAACCGGGCCCGCTCGGCATCCCGCCGGGCGCGGTCGGCATGGTGAGAATAGGTGGGCATGTTGACCTCGCCGGCCAGGCACCAGATCACCGGGTAGGCGCCGTAGCGGGCCACCAGATTGCGCCAGTGCCGCTTGACCCGCTCCAGCCCCATGAAGGGCAGGTAATAGCCCCACATGGCCACGATACAGGGCACCAGCCCCACCTCCACCAGGTGGGCGATGCGCAGGTCGGCCAGGTCATAGAACCCGGGGTTTAGGTTGGCCCAGTCCCGTTCCCAGGGCCAGCCCGCCTCGTTGGCCTGCTGCGGATGCCAGGTGGCGGTCTCGGCGTCAAAATCAGGCAGCGGCCCGGCCACGATCTGCACCAGGTTGAAGCCCTTGGCCACCCGGTCGGCGGCCAGCCGGGCAAACCCGTGTGGCCAGTCCAGGCGCTTGGTCAGGCCCATCCACCAGGTGTCGCCCGTCCACAGGAAGGGGGTGCCGTCGGCATGCTCGAGCGTGCGCCGGCTCTCGGCCACCCGCAGCCGCCCGTGGCGATAAAGCCCGGAACGGCCCTCGTAGGGCGTCACCTCCAACTCGCCCGTCTGCCCGTCCAGCGTGGCATCCTGCGGGCAAACCACCCGCCACGCATAGCGGCCGGGGTCGGGGGCGGCAAAACGTACCCGAAACAGGTTTCCGCCTCCCCAGAAGGCGGGCACGCACCATTCCCCGGCCGCGCCGGAGAAGACCACCTCCACCTCGAGGGATGAGGGCTCGGGAACGGCGGCACGCAGGGGGAACTCTGTAGGCACGTTGACCTGGGCAAAGAGCATGGCGCGTCTCCTGGCGCTGGAATAACGGAGGATTCGCACGGCAGGCGGCGGGTCCTGCCGTCTACCAGGGCGAGATGAGCACCAGCCCCAGGCGGAACATAACGCATTGCAGGGCGAGCAGACCCGCGGTCAAGAGCACGGCAAGACTTGCCGCCCGGGGTTCGCGGCGCACCAGCACTCCGGCTGCGGCCAGCACGGCAGGGATCATGAGCAACCCCCAGATGCGGCCCACTTCACCCCGCACCACCCCAGAGAGCACCAGCGCCGTCATTACCGCCAGCCATGCCCACAGCCAGGCCGGCCGGCCTCCCGATCCGGGCCGGATGAAGGCCACCATGGCGAGTAAGGCCACCGCCGGGCCGCAGAAAAGGGCAAAATCGAGCGGATTCCCGGCCAGCCAGGCCAGGTAGGAGCGATTCACCGTCTCGGTGGTGATAGCGTGGTGGGCCTGCAAGCCGGCCTGCAGGACCTGGAAGTAGCCCACCCCGGCGGTGAGGCTGATGCCAAGCATGGCCAGGGCAAAGGCCACCGTGGCGGCCGCACCCGGGCGCCAGACGCGCTTGCCGCGGGAGAATGCCAACCACAGCACGCCCCAGGCCCCCAGGGCTCCGGCGCCTGGGCTCAGCCACAGGCCCACCGCGAGCAGCAGCCCCGCGCCCATCCCGGCCAGCAGGCTGCCGCCCGCGGCCCCTGCCAGCGCCAGCGTGAACGCGGCCGCCAGCGCGGTCAGCACCTGGTCCAGGCCGGGCGCAAACAGCGCCCAGGAGGGAACAAACACCGCCAGCAGCCCGGCCGCCAGCGCGGGCCGCTCACCACCCAGCAGGCGGCCTGCCAGGTAGAGCAGCGGCGCCGCGAGCGCCCCCAGCGCGGGCAATGCCAGCACCGCGAGCAGCGCGGCCAGGGCGTCCGCGGGCGCGAGCGGGGAGAAACCCGCCTGGTAGGCCAGAGACGCGTTCAGCACCCCCGCCAGCCCGTCGGCATCCACCCCTTCGGCCGCCCGCAAGGCCACCCCCAGCGTGCTCTGCAGCCCTGGCGAGCCCTGCACCAGGCGGTCGAGCACCCAGAAGAGCACCACCGGCCCGGGCGGGTGGGTGGAGGCATGCTGAGTGAGGGTGGGCATCAGCCGCGGGTAGTCGGCCAGGTAGGCGTTCAGGTCGGCAGTCCGGGTAGCCTCGTTGAAATACGTGGTGGCAATGGGGCTGGAAATAATCCCCGCCCCCCGCAGCCACCAGTGTGCCTGGGTTGCCATGAGCGCCAGGCACCAGGTCCAGGCCGCGAGCCAGAGGGCGATGACCACCAGCCATGGGCGCAGGCGTCCCTCCCGGCGCAAGCCCCACAGCAGTCGGCCCGTGCCGGTGGCCGCCAGCAGCCAGAGCAGGGGGACCCACAGCCGGCCGCCATGCGGGTGGCGGGAGAGCCACTGCCACTGGTGGGGGAGGCCCGGGCTCCAGCCCATGAGTACAGCCAGGCACACGCCCACCGTGAGCACCCCCGCCGCGGTCAACAACAGGCCAAGTCGTCCCCCCAGCGCCCGCCTCACGGCAGTCGCACCTGGTACACGGTTACCGGGCCGTCCTGGAACACGGGCAGCAGGTAGGCATTCTCCCCCGGCTGGTAGCGCCCCAGCGCGGCCTCATACGGCCCGTGAAAGAGGTAGCGTACCCGCCACCGGCGCAGGAACTGCATGCGCTCGGGCTCGCTGGGACGCAGGGAGTAGAACCAGGCCAGGTCGCGCAGTTTGGCCTTGAAATCTACGGTCTCCGACCAGTGCCCGGCGAAAACCTGCATCCCCGCCCGCTGGGGCAGGTAACTGCCCACAAACGGGCTGCACAGCACCACCCCCCGCTGGCCGCCGTTGCGCCCCAGCCAGTCCATGGCCTGCACCTCCGAAACGCTGTAGCGCAGGGGGGGCATCAGCGCCGGGATGCCTGCGGCGTTGTTGGTAGCCAGGTTCTCCAGGCACCGGCCCACGAAGAATACGTTCGAGGGCATCAGGGCGGCCACCAGCAGCAGTGCCGCTATCCGACGGCGGTCGGACTTCAGGTGGCCCAGCCAGAGCGTGGCCCCCATCCCTCCCAGGATGGCCAGGGGGAGTTGCACGCCCTCGAGCAACTTGCGCTGGAAATGCCACGGCCCCCAGATGGCCAGGGCAAAGGCAGCGATTGGCCAGGCCACCAGCAGCAGGGATTCGTCGCGCGTTTCCCACACCCGGCCCAGGCCGCCGGCTGCCAGCACCCACAGCAGCCCAAAGGCCGCAAACAGGTAGATGGGTGCCGGCGAGAGCGTGGCCGATAGTTCCCGGCCCAGTTTCAGGATGGGGCTGGTCTCCCAGTACCACACCTGATAGGCGACGGCGGGCGCTGCCGCCGCCAGCACCACCGCCGCGCTCCAGGCCTGGTGCGCGGGGAACTTGCGGTCGGCTCCCCAGCGCAAGAGCAGATACAGCGCGAGCACACCCGCCACGATGAAGAGGTCGTAGGTGTGCACGTTCCCCAACACCAGGGAGCAGGTGGCGGCGATGGCCAGGTACCGCTTGCGACTGGTGCGCCACCATACCAGCAGGTTGACGAAAAGCGCCGCCAGCAGCCACAGCGAGAAGACGAAGAGCGGGTTCAGGAGGAGGGAGAGGAAGGTGATTGCCTCGGGCATGACCAGGTGGGGGCCGAAATCCACGGGATGAACCGGCGCATGGGGGGCAATCAGCCAGAAGAGCCACCCCAGGCCGCTGCCCAGGGCGGCAAAATGCACCGCCAGCCAGCGCGCTCGCCTTTCCTCGCTGAACTGTGCCGCCAGCAGGTAGATCATGGGCAGCAGGGCGATCCCGGCCAGCACCCGGGCTGCATGGTACATCTCGCCGCGGGGGATCAGGGCCAGGCGGGTGAGTTTCCCCAGCACCAGGAAGAAGGCGTGGAAGAACAGCGGACGCTGGGGCTCGGGGGTAAAGAGGTCGAGGAAGCGCCAGCGCCCCATTTCCGCTTGCTTCATCCAGGACAGGTAAACGTTGTGGTCGTCGGGGTTGGCCAGGAGGCCGGTATAGAATTCACCGGGCGGGCAGATGAGCACCCCCCACACGTAAGGGATCAGCGTAAGCGTCATCAGCACCAGTGCGAACAGGGCGACCCCGCGCAGTTCTTCGCCGGTCACCCGATAGTCGGACAGACGAAGGCGGTGCAAGCGGCGGGCGCGCTCCTCGCGCTCCTCGCGCTGCACATTACGCGGCGGCTGGTTGGCGATCTCAGGCGTCCGGGACACGGGAAACCTCATTTGCTGCGATACACGGTAATGCGCGCTCGGGCGTAAAGCCAGTCGGGGGGGCAATCGTCTTTGGCTGGGCCCAGGGCAGGGCCGGGAACGTCGCTCTCATACACCCCCTGCACCCGATATTCGCGGTCCAGGTAAGCCAGGTAGTTGCGCACCTCGGGGTTGCCGGTGCGCACCCAGGGCACGGTCTGCAAGTCACTCACTGCCACCCAGGGCGGCCGCTGCCTGGCCAGCACCGCCGCGTCCCAACCCGTGATCAGCAGCCGAGGATCCTGGGCCGACTGCGCCGCGGACAGGGGGCCGCCATTGTACGGAGTGACGTCGGGGCTGAAGTACCAGGGTGGCTCGGGCAGGCCGATGCGACCCTTCTCGGCGAGCAGCGCCTGTCCGGCCAGGGCGCGGGCGTCAGGATGAGTCAGGGGCGCGAGTTGGCCCAGGGCATACCAGGAAGTCACGCCCCAGACGGTCACCCCTACCAGCGCCACCGTGGCCATGCCCAGGCGCGACTTCTGACCCTCGGCCATCTCGTAGCACCACACCAGCAGTCCAGCCGTCCACAACGCGAGCAGGGGGGTGAGGGGCATCAGATAGCGCATGAAGTATTCGCGCCCGAGCCCGATCAGCAGGAAGTGGGCGGCGCCAAACACCAGCCCCGGCGCGGCCGGGCGCCCGATGCTCCAGACGGCCAAGCCGGCGCCCGCCAGGGCCAGCAGCAGCAGCGGATAGCCGAGCCCCGCCCCCAGGCCCCGCGCCAGGTGGTAGGCCCAGCCGTTGCCCACCCCCAGGAAGGCGGCCGTGCCCCCCTGCTGGGCGTGGCGCAACTCGAAGGTCAAGTCGCGCACAAACTCCCGCCCCAGGTGGGGGCCGCCGGAGAACTCGATCACAAAGGGACAAGCCGCCAGGAATGCCAGCACCGCCACCAGCAGGGAGAGGTAGAACCATTCCTTAGGGGGTATATGGTAGCGCCCCTGCCCCACACCCAGGCCCGAGGCTACCAGCAGGGCCAGGATAACCAGCCCGGCATTGTATTTCGTGGCAGCCGCCAGTCCCGCCCCCAGCCCACCGATGAGATACCAACTGAGTTCCGCCCGGGTGGTGATATGCGCCGCTGCCAGCAGCACCAGGGCCACGAAGAAGGTGGCGGCTACGTCCACGGTGGCGAAGTGCGAATGCAGCACGTGCATGGGCAGGAGTGCCAGCACCCACCCGGCGACCACGCCCAGGCGCCGGCTCCCCGCGGCCTTGCCGGTCTCATACACCACCAGCACGGTAAGCACCCCGAGCGCCACTGTTACCAGACGCCCGGTGAGGAAGATCTGCCCCAGGGAACCCGGGGAGAGGATGCGCATGATCCCCGCCGGGATGGCGACCAGGTACAGGTAGAGCGTGCCGTAATTGAAGAAGTGCGGGTTCAGGTCGCCGTGCAAGATCATGTTGACGACCGCGCCCAGGAGCGGGGCCTCGTCCGGATGGTAGGAGTAGAAGCGCTGTGCCGTGGGCAGGCCCCAGCCGATGCCGGCAAGCCTCACCCCCGCCGCCACCGCAAGCATAAGCGCAACCGTGATCTTGTTCCACCGCTCACGCGTGCGAGCGCTCACGGCGCCTCCTTCCCTGCACCCACCAACCCAGCGACCCCGCCAGCAGGCTGGTTCCCAGCAGCGTGGCAAAAAGCCCAAGCCGCACTGACCCCGGCCGGTACTCCATCTCGATCGAGACCCGTCCCGCGGGCACCGGCAGCGCCCGCAGCGCGAGATCGGCCGTACGCAGGGGCACAAGCCGCCCGTTGAGACGAGCCTGCCACCCCGGGAACTGCTGCTCCGAGATCAGCAGCCAGCCCCGGCCGGGGGTAGTTACGGTCACGGCCATGCGGTTGGGGTCCGGCCGCCGCCACGGTGCCACGAGGGGACGGGCCGGCATTCCTGCCTGCGGCCCTCCCCCCTCCAGCACGGGGGTGAACGGGTCCCGGCTCAGGCTGGCGTAGGCCTCGCCGGCGCCGGCTACTATCGTCGGGGTCGGCGTCCACCAGACCCGGCCCCGGAGACCATCGGGCCTGGTGGGTGCATCCGCGGGGCCGGGGGAGAGCGTCGCGACCACGTCCAGTATACCCGAGGCGGCGGGCACCTGTCCGGCCAGCAACATATTGCCGTTGGCGGGCGGGCTGGGGTCCCGGCCTCCCAGCAGGGCGGTGAGCAGCGCCTTGTAGCGTGCCGGGTAGATGGAATCGTATCCCAGCGCGTCTTCTGTGCCATAGACCATGGCCCAGTTTGGGGGCAGCGCCGCCTGCGGGAACCTGTCGAGCGGCCAGCGGCGGTAGAGCCCCAGCGTGCGCCCCTGCTGTGGGGTCGGTAGGGCACAGAGCAGCGGCGTTTTCGGGTAGAGGTCAAGGTGATGCACTGTGGGGTTGTAACCGTGGGCAAAGAGCAGCAGGTCGGCCGCAAGCAGCACCACCAGCGCCGGCGCCAGCAATCCGGGCCGGCGCCGGGCTGCCAATAGGGCCAGCGGCAGGGCCAGGCAGACGGCGACGAGCACCAGCCAGTTGTGGGTGGAGTCGCGGGCCACTTCGCCCAGACCAAGGCTGACCAGGTTGGGCGTGCCCTGCCACACCCCCACCGTGCCCAATGCTGCCAGCCCGGCCAGACCCAAGCCCACCAGCGCGGGGGCCCGGCGCATGCCTCCCTTGGCCGCGCGCTCCCGCATCCCGTCAAAGCCGTGCGCGGCCAGGGCCGTGGCCGCGAATGCCCACAGGTAGAGTATGCGTGCCGGCCCGCCCGAGCCCTTCAGCCCCGGCACCAGGTGGTAAAGCGGGGCATTGAGTGGCGTGCCCAGGGCGATCAACACCGAGAATCCGGCCAGCCCGGCGAAGAACCAGAAATGCCGGCCCCGGCCACACCAGGCTGCCAGCCCGATCAATAGCAGGGGCAGGATCCCGACATAGGAGGCATATTCAGCATAGTTGCCCTGTCCCCAGTACGTGCCCAGGGAGGGGCGCCCAAAAAAGTCGGGTAGCGCCACCGCCAGTGCCTGCTGCCAGGGCAGGGCATAGCGCACGTAGGCATCATAGCCGCCCGGCATGCGGTGGCTGTAGAGCACGTATTCCGCGGTGGGGAGCAACTGTCCGCCTGCCAACAGCAACGCCAAACCAAGCGCCCCCAGGCCGCCCGTGGCGGTGATGGCGGCGGCGTGCCGCCAGCCTGCCTCTCGCCCCAGGCAACAGGCGCGGTAGATAAAGAAGGCTCCCGTACCCAGAAACAGGTAGAAAACCATCTGCGGGTGGCCGGCCAGGGAGGCGACCCCGAGCGCGGCCCCCAGGCCGACCGCCCAGCGGGCCTGCCGGCGCTGGAAAAAGCGCTCCACCAGGAACAGGGCCAGCGGCAGCCACGCTCCCACTGCCACCAGCGTGGTCATCTCGAGCCAGGTGGCGAAGAAGCCCGAGAGCATGAAGGCCAATGCGCCCAGGGTGGCAGCGGCTCGGCTCCGCTCCAGGGCGCGCAGCAGTGCATACATCCCGCCACCTGCCAGCAGCAGGTGCAGGAAGGCCACCCAGGCGAAAGCCCGCCACACCGGCATCAGCCAGAATAGGAGGTTGGGGGGATAGAGCACCGACGATTGCCCGTTGGCCAGGAAGGGGGCGCCGCAAAACTGGTGTGGATTCCACAGCGGTAGGTGCCCGCCGTGCAAGGTGCGGGCGGCGAAGAGGCGCCAGGGATAGTACTGGGCGAGGGCATCCCACTGTAGGGCGTTCCAGTGGGCAGGGGCTCGCTCGCCCAGTTCACTGTGCCACGGCTCGAACTGGTACAGGAACTCTCCGGGGAGCAGCGCCCGGTCTCCGGCCAGGGTGGGCCAGAGCAGCATGGCGGCTGCCACCACCAATGCCAGGAGCGGCCAACCCCACCACTGCCGGGCTGCCCGCTCCCCCCCGTTCGTTCCCGATTGTGCCATAACGTGGAAGGCCTCAGCTCCTCGCCACGAAGACCACTCCTACGCAGATGAGGGCAATCCCCAGGCTGCGCTGCCAGCCGATCTTGTCGTGGAAGATGAAGTAGGAGAGCACGGCAACCACGATGTAGGAGACGGCGATCAGCGGATAAACATAACTCAACTGGGCCTTGCGGATGGCCATCAGCCAAAACAGCGAGGAGATGCCGTACAGCACGAACCCCAGGAACACGTAGGGGGTGAAGATGGCCCGGGCCAGACCCAGTCCCTGGGCGTGATTCATGCCCCATTTCATGGAGACCTGGCCCACGCTTCCCAGGCTGAGGGCGATCCCCACCAGCAGCAAGGTGTTCAAACCCGTTCGCTCCCTTCCCTGTTAACGAACCAAGCCCATCCGCCCAGGCGGAAAGTAAACCAAGAGCGCCCGGCCGCGCAGGGCGCCGATCTCCAGCGGCCCCCAGTCCCGGCTGTCCTCGCTGTTGGCGCGGTTGTCGCCAAGCACGAAGACATGCCCCTCGGGCACCACCTCCGGGCTGTCCCACACCGGCACTTGCGGCGGGTCGCCCGTGTACCCGGCCGGCTTGCCGTTCACCCACACCCGGCCGCGAGACAACTGCACCGTGTCCCCGGGGACAGCCACCACCCGTTTCACCAGGGCCTCCCCCGGCTGCAGTGGCGAGTCGAAGGTGACCACGTCGCCGCGGGCCGGGACTCTGCCGCCGCGGTAGGCCAGTTTGTAGATGAGCACGTAGTCATCCGAGCGCAGGGTGGGCGCCATGCTCTCCCCCTGCACGATGTCCGATTCCACCACGTACAGACGTAGCACCGCCACCAGCCCGAAGATCACCAGCAGAGCAATATACTGGCGCGCCGTCCACTGGTACTTGGGCTTGCGCTCGGGGGCAACCTCCGGCGCCTCGGCCGCGGGCCCGGGGGGAGTGAAGCCGTTCACCGGCGCGGCCCCGAGCCAGCCTCTGCCTTGCGCAGCGACACCATGAACATCCCGTCCGTGTTGTGCCGGTGCGGCAGCAGGCGCACCGCCCTCCCCCCCTCTGCGAAGACCTCCGCGGGCAGGAAAGGCAGGGCCTGGCGGCAGTCCTCCTGGCGGAAATGCGGGTGCGTGGCCAGGAATGCCGCTACTACGTGCTCGTTTTCCTCCGGCTCCAGGCTGCAGGTAGTGTATATCAAGTGACCACCCTTGTGAAGTAGGCCATCGGCGGCCACGAGCAGGGCTTGCTGCAGCGCGGACAACTCCACCAACTGCCGCTCCTGCTTGCGCCAGCGGGCGTCCGGGCGCCGTCGCAGCGCACCCGTGCCCGAGCACGGGGCGTCCACCAGCACCAGGTCCTGGTCGCCGGTGGGGGGCAGGGTGGTGGCATCGGCGCAGATGGCGGCAATCTCCAGCCCTAGACGGGCGGCCTCCCGGCCGAGCACCTGCAGGCGGGCAGCCGCCTTGTCGTAGGCGGTCACCCGGCCCCGCCCGTCCATCAATTCTGCCAGGTGGGTGGCCTTGCCCCCGGTGCCGGCGGCAAGATCCGAGACCTTCCACCCTGGCATCGGGGAAGCCAGGTAGCCCACCAGCATCGAGCCCTGCCCCTGGATGCTAAACATCCCCTCCGCCCAGGCGCGGGTGCGGCGCAGGCCGGCCGCGCCGGCGGTTACCTGCAGGCAGTCGGGCGCAAGCGCACCGGGCGCGGTCTCCACCCCCTCGGCTCTGAGCAGCGCGGCCAAGCCATCGCGGCTTGTGCGCAGCCGGTTGGCCCGCAGGTCGAGGGGCGCGGGCTCGTTGTCCACCCGCACCAGCGCCAGGGTGTCCTCATATCCCCAGCGCGCCAGCCAGCGTTCCACCAGCCAGCGCGGATGGCTGTAGGCTACGGCCAGGTAGCCCGCGGGGTCTTGTTCCGGATCGGGGAAGGGCACCTCGGTGCCGTGTTCCGCCACCCGCCGCAGCAGGGCGTTCACCAGCCCCGCAGTGCCGGCATGGCCCCAACGCCGGGCCAGGCGCACGGCTTCGTTAACCGCGGCCGAGGCCGGTACGCGCTCCAGGCACAGCATCTGAAACGCGCCCAAACGCAGGATAGTGAGGATGGGGGTGGGCAGGTCCGCAAGGGGATATTTGCTATAGTGCGCCAGGACGTGGTCCAGGCGAGCCCGCCAGCGCAGGGTGCCGTCCACAAGTGCCGTCACCAGGCTGCGGTCACGCTCGTCAAGGGCGCTTCGTTCCAGGGCTTGGTCGAGGGCTTCGTTGGCCCCACGTCCGGCCTCGCCCTGCATCAGCACGCGGTAGGCCAGGCCGCGAGGATCGGGAGGGCGGGCGGCGCCGCCCGCCCCCGGCTTGCCTCTCGCGGGCGCGCGCACCTAATCGTCCCGGGAGCCCCGCAGCAACAAGAGTCGGATCAGAGTGAGTACAGCCATCGCCGCTGCCGCCACGTAGGTGAGCGCGGCGGCGTCGAGCACGGATCGTGCGCCCGCCATCTCGTCGCTGGCGAGGTAGCCCCCCTGCTCCAGCACGCGCAGGGCGCGCCGGCTGGCATTGAACTCCACCGGCAGGGTGACGATGGTGAAGAGCACTGCCGCTGCGAAGAGCAAGATACCGATATCCATCAGGATGCCCAGGCCCCCGCCGGATAGGATCAGCCCCAGGAAGAAAAGGATGATCCCCAGGTTAGAGCCGAGCCCTGCCGCGGGCACCAGCGCCGCCCGGATCCCCATCGGCCAGTAACCGGTGGCGTGCTGCATGGCGTGCCCGGCCTCGTGCGCCGCGATGCCCAATGCGGCGATGGAGTCGCTGCCATACACCCCCTCCGAAAGGCGCAGGGTATTGTCCCGCGGGTCATAGTGGTCCGTCAGTTGCCCGGGGGTGGGCTCCACTCGCACTGCTCGCAACTGCTCCACCGCGGCCATGGCCTTGGTGGGATCGCCCTCCTCCACAGCAGAGCCGAGATCTGCGCGGTGCAACATGTCCTGGGCCACCTGGGCCCCGGTGCGGCCAGAGCGCGAGCGCACCTGGGACCAACGGCTGTATGCCATGCTCACCTTGGCCTGAGCCCACAGGGTGAGCAGAATCCCCGGGATCAAGATGATGAATGTCGAATCGCCCAAGAAGTACACGGTCGTTCACCTCACTTGCCGGTAACGCACTGCTGGCAGGCGCATAGATACGCCTGCCAGCCCGGCTTGACTGCAAGAACAGCGTCTGCCCGCGCATCGCCGCGTGGGCTGGCAACATGTCCCTGCCATTATACCATTAGCAGCGAAATCAGACGGCGAGCAGTTCCTTGGCCTTGTCCACCGCGGTGGCGGCGTCGGGGGCATAGCCGTCAGCCTTGATCTCGTCCGCATAGGACTGCGTGACCGGCGCGCCGCCGATCATCACCTTGACGCGGGAACGCACACCTGCCGCATCCAGGGCCTTGATGGTCTCGCCCATGGCCGGCATGGTGGTGGTAAGCAGGGCCGAGAGGCAGATCACCTGGGCCCCGTCGCGGGCGGCAGCCACGAACTGGTCGGGCTTCACGTCCACCCCCAGGTCCTGCACGGCAAACCCGGCACCCTCGAGCATCATCGCCACCAGATTCTTGCCGATGTCATGCAGGTCGCCCTTGACGGTGCCGATCGCAGCCCGGCCCACCGGCTCGACCCCGCTTTCCGCAAGCAGCGGCCGCAGCAGGTCGAGGCTGGCATGCATCGCGCGCGCGGCGATCAGCACCTCCGGAACGTAGTACTCGTTCTTCTTGAAGCGATCGCCCACCACCGCCATGCCTGCAATCAGGCCCTGGTTGATGATGTCCTTGGCGGGCACCTTGGCGTCGAGCGCCTTCTTGGTCGCCTCCACGGCGGCATCCCGCTTGCCCTCGATGATGGCATTGGCCAACTCTTGCAGATCCACTGTCTGCTACCTCCTGTTTTCGGGTTACCCGCCCGGCGAGGGAACGCCGCGCTTGCTGCAGGATAGCCCGTGCCTCCAATGCCGCACCCCGGCCCTATGCAGGAACCGGCCGCAGCAACATTGCCTCCGCAAAACGTTCGTAGAAGTCCGGGTGGGCCGACAGTTCGATGTGCTCGGCACGTCGCGCCACCGCCTCCGCCTCCCGGCGCATCGGGACCGAGAGCAACGCCAACCGGGCGCCCATGCCGGCCGCGTTACCTACCGGCCGGATGCGCTCGGGGGGCAGGTCTGGCACCAGGCCCAGGGTCACGGCGCTCTCGCGGTCTATGTAGTTTCCAAAGGCGCCCGCGAGCATGAACTGCTCGATATCCGCCGGGCCCGCCTGTAGTTCGTCCAGTAGGATGGCCAGTCCTGCTGCCAGGGCCGCCTTGGCTAATTGCGCTTCCCGCACATCCCGGGAAGTCAGCAGCACGGGCCCCGCCTCGCCCCGCGCCAGCAGGAAAGCCGGTTGCCCTCCCTCGGATACGACCCGCCGGGCAATGGCCTCCGGGATCCCGGCAGGCAAGGCCTCTTTCGAGAGCATGTGGCCATTCTCCTCCACAATGCCCAGGCGGGTCAACTCGGCCAGCGCGTCGATGAGCCCCGAGCCGCACAGCCCCCGGGCGGGAGGACCGCCGATGATGTGAACTGCCGGCTTGCCCTCCAGACGCACGCGGTCGATGGCGCCGGGTGCCGCCCGCATCCCACGGGAGATCTTGGCACCCTCGAAAGCCGGCCCGGCAGCCGTGGAGCAGGCCACCACGCGCTCCCCCCGGGCCGCCATCACCTCGCCATTGGTGCCGATATCAATGGCCACGCGCAGGCCGTCGCCGTGCGCCAGCCCGGAGGCCAGCATGACTCCCACTGCGTCGGCGCCCACAAAGCCGGCCACGTTGGGCAGCGCGTAGAGCGGGCACCCGGGGTGGGTGCGTAACCCCACGTCGCGGGCGCGCAGGCGCAGGGCGGAAGTGGCGGCGGCGGTGAAGGGCATTGCCGCCAGGTTGGCGGTAGGCAGGCCCAGGAAAAGGTGGTGCATGCAGGTATTGCCTACCACAGTCACCTCACAGATGGCTTCTGGCTCCACCTCCGCCTGCTTGCAGGCCTCACCGGCCAGGCGGTTGATCACCGACACGATGCAGTCCTGCAGGGCGCGTGCGCCCCCGCGGGAGGCGTATTCGATGCGGCTGATCACGTCCCCCCCGAAGGCCGCCTGCTCGTTCATGCCGGAGGCCATCCCCACCTGCTGCCCGGTGTCCAGGTCCAGCAGATAGGCGACCACGGTGGTCGTGCCGATATCCACCGCCAGCCCCAGGCAGCGATGTTCCCAGCCCGGGTCCACCCCCGCCAGCATGCCATCCGCCAGTAGTGCGGATACCTGGCCGCCCTGCGCGCGCACCGCCTCGGGGAGGGAGCACAGCAGGTTGAGGTCGGCAGGAGGGCACACGCCCTGGGGCAGGGCCCCCAGCAGCCGTTCCATGTCACCCCGCCCCTCCTGCAGGGTTGGCTCGGGGACCTGGACGGAAACCCGGCTCACGGCAGGCGCCCGGGCCGCCTGCCTGCCCTCCCCCTGCGTCAGCACGCGCCCGGCCAGCACTCCCACCAGGTGCAGGGTAGCAGGCCCGGCCACTTTGGCCTGGCAGCCCAGGCGCAGGCCCGCCGCGAGGTCCTCGGGGGAGAGTCGCTTGCGCTCGTGGGCGGTGGGGGGGGCCAGCGTGCCGGCGGCCAGGCGCACCAGGCACTTGCCGCAGGTGCCACGCCCCCCGCACGGGGCATCCAGGGCCAGCCCGGCGGCGGTGGTGGCTTGCGCCACGGTGCTGCCGGTGGGGACGGCAACGGTCACCGCCGCCTCTTCCAGGCACAGGGTCACGGGGACGGTAGGCATACAGGCTCCAGGCTGTCCGCAAATCACAAAGGCAGGGGTCTTGCCCCCTGCCTTCGGCGGTCGGTCGGTCGGATGGCTATTTGTCGAGCGCCGAAAAGTAACTCATCTGCTTGGTGGCCTGGGCATGGCCCGGCTGTAGCGCCAGCACCAGGGTGAACTCGGCACGAGCCTCCTCGAACATGCTGAGCATGGCATAGGTCATGCCCAGGTTATAGTGGGCCTCCACGTGCTCGGGGTGCAACTCCACCACCTTGCGCAGTTCGGCCAGCGACTCGTCGAACCTCCCAATGAAGCCGTAGATGAGGCCCAGGTTGAGCCTGGCGTCCGCGTGCTTCTCGTCGCTCGCCAGCACTGCCTGCAACTCGGCTATGGCCTCGTCGTACTTGCCGTCGTTCTTGAGGGCTAACGCGTGGGCCAGTCGCTGCTGGATGTCCGCGTTATCGAATGCGGCCATTCGTGACCCCCTCGCTTCGGGTTATGGCGGCGAAGAGATGATGGCACTCAGCAATCCACTAACATGCCTGCCCGATTAGCGCAGCACCCCACCCGGCAACACCCGATGTCCCCGAGCATAGTCCCAGGCAGATAGGACCTTACCCCCTCCTGCCTGTACCTGCTCCAGCGCCACGAAGCCATGGCCGGTGCAGACTATGATACCTTGTTTTTGAACTTCTGCGATAGTCCCTGGCTCTCCTTTTCCCCCTGGGAAATCAACCACGCTGGCCTGCAGCGCGCGCAGGGGTACGCCCTCCAGGGTGGTGACGGCCCCCGGACGGGGGGCCAGGGCCCGCACCCGGTTCACGATTGCCTGGGCGGAATCCGTCCAGGGGATGACGCGTTCCTCCTTACGCAGCGCAGGGGCGAGCGTCACCCCTGCCGGGTCTTGGGCCTGCCGCGGCGCCCGGCCCTGGGCGATCAGGTCCAGCGCCCGCACCAGGGACTCGGCCCCGCACCCGGCGAGCCGCGCCAGCACCTCTCCGGCCGTCTCGTAGGGAGCAATGGGGGTGCGCGATTGGAGGATAATATCTCCCGCGTCCAGGGCGGGCGTCATCCACATAATGCTGATGCCGGTTTCGCGATCGCCGGCCATGATGGCCCGCTGTACGGGGGCCGCCCCCCGCCACCGGGGGAGCAGGGAGGCGTGCACATTGACGGCCCCCAGCCGGGGCACCGCAAGCAGGGCGGGGGACAGGATCTGCCCATAGGCAGCGACCGCGAAGAGGTCGGGAGCGAGGCGGGTGAGGGCGGTGACGGTGTCTGGGCTGGAGGCGCGCTCGGGCTGGAGCACGGGGAGGCCCAACTCCATAGCGGCTTCCTTCACCGGGGAGGCGACCAGACGCCGGCCGCGCCCCGCCGGGCGGTCGGGTTGGGTGACCACCGCGGCCACCCGGTGGCCGGCGGCTGCCACTGCGCGCAGACTGGGCACCGCGAAGTCACTGGTGCCAAAGAAAACCAGCCGCATGGTCTCTCCGGGGGATGACAATCAGGTGCCAGAGCGCGACGAGCGGCTCTCGAAGACGCGCAGGGCCGCCTCCAGGGTGGTGGGATGGCGCAGGGGCTCACCGTTCTCGCCCTCGCCCAGCGCCCAGTAAAGAGTGCCCTCCCGCACGCGGTCCACGAACAACTTGCCATCCAGATGGTCGCATTCGTGCTGAATCACCCGCGCTTCCAGCCCCACGGCCTGCCGGGCGATGCTCTTGCCCTGGCGGTCCCTGGCCTTGACCGTCAGCGACGAGGCCCGGGCCACCTCCCCGTGCAGGTTGGGCAGGCTTAGGCAGCCCTCTTCCAGAACCTCTTCGCCAGAGCGGTTGCTGATCGTGGGGTTGATCAGCACTTGCAGGCCTTCCCCTATGTCATAGACCACCACCCGTACGTTCGCCCCCACCTGAGGCGCAGCCAGGCCCAGGCCCTGAGCCTCGCGCAGGGTCTCCGCCATGGTGTCAATCAGGTCGCGCACCTCGGGAGTGATGCGGGCCACCTGCCTGGCCTTCTGCCGCAATATGGGGTCTCCATAGTAGACGATCTTCATCAGTGTGCGGTCTTCTCTCCCCGGTAGAGCGGGCTCATCTCCCGCAGCCGCTGCACGATCCCCGGCAGCACCGCGATAACCCGCTCCACGTCGTCCTCCCCGTTGTCCCGCCCCAGGCTGAGCCGCAGCGAGCCATGCGCCAGTTCGTGGCTCAGGCCCATTGCCAGCAGCACGTGGCTCGCCTCCAGGGAGCCGGAGGTGCAGGCGGACCCGCTGGAGGCGGCAATGCCCTGGGCGTCCAGGTTGAGAAGCATGGATTCGCCCTCCACGTAGGCGATGCACAGGCTGGCGTTGTTGGGCAGGCGCCGCGTGGGGTGGCCGGTCAGGGTAACCTCGCTGATCGCCTCCGCCAGCCCCGTGCGCAGGCGGTCGCGCAAGGCCTCCAGGCGGGGTATCTCCACCGGCATCTCCGCCATCGCCAGGCGAGCCGCCACGCCCATGCCCACGATGCCAGGCACGTTCTCCGTCCCTGCGCGCAGGCCCCGCTCGTGCCCACCCCCATAGATGAGGGGGGTCAGGCGTACCCCCCGACGCACGAACAGCGCGCCGCAGCCCTTCGGCCCATAGAACTTGTGCGCCGACAGCGAGAGCAGGTCCACCCCCAGCGCCCGCACGTTGATGGGCACATGCCCCACCGTCTGCACCGCGTCAGTGTGAAAGAGCACCCCACGCTCCTTGCAGATGGCGGCAATCTCGGCGATGGGCTGGATGGTGCCCACCTCGTTGTTGGCGTGCATGATGGAGACGAGCACGGTATCGTCGTTGATAGCCGCGCCCACCTGCTCAGGGTCCACCATGCCATACCGGTCCACCGGGAGCACGGTCACCCGCGCCAGGCCCCGCTTCTGCAGCGCCTCGCAGGTATGTAGCACCGCGTGGTGCTCGACTGCGCTGGTGATGAGGTGGTTGCCTTTCTTGCCATAGGACCCGAGCACGCCGAAGAGCGCCAGGTTGTCGGCCTCCGAGCCGCCGCTGGTGAAAACGATCTCGGTGGGCTCCGCCCCCAGTAGTTCGGCGAGCGCGGCCCGCCCCTCAGCCACCGCGGTCGCGGCCTCCTGGCCGAAGACATGGATGCTCGAGGGGTTGCCAAACAGGTCGCCCAGGTAGGGGAGCATGGCCTCCCGCACCTGGGGATGCACGGGGGTGGTTGCCGCGTGGTCGAGATAGCTGCGTCTCACCTGTCGCCTCCGGGTCGTGGGCGCCCCATGGTACGTTCCGGGGGTAGCCCTGTCAAGGAAATGTTAACCTGGTAAAATGTATGCGTCAAGGCAATTGGCGGGCAAACGCGGGCCAGCACCCCTCAGGGCAAGGGGTTAGTGCGCGGGATGGCGCTTCAGGTAGCGGCGAAGGGAAAGCGCGCTGGCGGTCACGCCCAGCGCCAGCCCCACCAGCACCAGGGCGGCCGCAACGTCCACCAGCAGCATGCCCGGCAGCAGGGGCAGGAAGGGCACGAAACGGTGCCACACGCTAAGCAAATAGAGATATCCCCCCGCCAGCAGCAGACTGGCCAGGAGGGCTCCAAGCAGGCCGTGGAAGGCGCCCTCGAGCACGAACGGCCCGGCCACGAAGGCCGGGGTGGCGCCGACCAGAGTCATGATCTCGATCTCGCGTCTACGCGCGTGGAGCGCCAGCCGGATCGTGTTGTGGATGATGAAGGCGGCGGCCAGCAGCAGGAAGATGATTCCGCCACCACTGGCCAGGATCACGATGTGCTTGATCATGGTAAGAACGCCCACGGTCCGGCTGTCGTGCACCACCTTGCGCACCCCGGGCAGGCTCCTGGCGGCTCGCGCGACCCGGTCGAGATCGCCAGGCTCGCGGGTCCAGATTCGGATGCTGTCGGTGAGCGGATTGGGGAGGTCGTCAAAGGCGGGGTCACCCAGGCGGCGTCGCAACTGGCGAAAGGCCGCTTCCTTGGTGATCAACACCGCCCGGCGCACGTGAGGGAGTGCCGCCAGCCGGTCGCGCAGGGCCTGGGACTGGGCACGGCTGGAGCCCCAGGTTACGAAGACGCTTACTTGTGCCTGGGCCGCGGCCTGCGCCGCCCAGTGCTCGATATTGCGGAGCACGAGCGCGCTGCTCCCCACCAGCAGCAGGGCCACCAGCATGGTGCCACTGGCGGCAAAGGCGATGAGCAGGTGCCGGCGCAGGTTCTGCCCGGTCTCCCGTAGCCAGAAGTCGAGCGTTCTCATGCCCCTGCCTCCTCCGCCCCGTACCCCCCCACTTGGTCCCGCACTACCCGGCCACCGTCAATCTCGATCACCCGGCGCATGACGTGGTTCACCAGCGCCTGGTCATGCGTGGCCATCACCACCGTGGTGCCCCCCAGGTTGATACGGGCCAGCAGGTCCAGCGTCTCCAGGGAAGTCTGAGGGTCCAGGTTGCCGGTCGGCTCGTCGGCGAGCAGCAGGGGGGGGTGGTTGGCCAGGGCGCGGGCGATGCAGACGCGCTGCTGCTCCCCAGCCGATAATTGGGGGGGGAAGCAGGCGGCCTTCTGTGCCATGCCCACCTGTTCCAGCAACTCGGGTACCCGCCGGTGGATTTCCCGGCGAGAGGCGCCCACCACCTGCAACGCAAAGGCCACGTTCTCCCACGCGGTCTTGCGCGGCAGCAGGCGGAAGTCCTGGAACACTACCCCGATTTCACGCCGCAGGTAGGGCACCCGGGAGGCTGGCATGCGCACCACATCCTTGCCCGCCACCACTACCTGGCCACTGGTGGGGAGCACCTCCCGGTAGGCCAGTTTGAGCAGGGTGGACTTGCCCTGCCCCGTCCGGCCCACCACGAAGACAAACTCACCCTTGTCTATGGCCAGGTCCACCCCGTCCAGGGCCTGGGACCCGTTGGGGTAAACCACACTCACGTCCCGGTACTCCAGCATAGTTGCCCTCGCGCGGATTATACCCCCGCCGCCTGCACCCGGCAAGGAAGGCGGCTTGCCTGTCGGGTGTCAGCACGGCCGGCTCTCCGCCCGGCGCTCATGTTGCAAATGCATGCGTTGGCACTGCTGGCGAGCGGGAGTATACTGGCCGTGTCAAAGCCACCAACCCGTGGGGGAAAGCCATGAGACGCACTCGCTGGGCATGGCTACAAGCAAGCCTCTGCCTGCTCGCGTTGCTGCCCTTGCTGCCAGGCTGCGGCGGATCCGGGGGCTCGGTGCTGATAAGCAAGCAGCAGGAGATTTCTATCGGCCAGAACTCGGCTGCGCAACTGGAGCAGAAGTACGGGGTATCGCAGGATGCGGCCATGAACAGCAGGCTGCAGAGCATCGGCATGGACATCGTGGCCGCCACCGGGCAGGCGAGCGATTGGCCGTGGCGATTTCGGGTGCTCAACACCTCGGAGGTCAACGCCATGGCCCTGCCTGGCGGATTCGTATACGCCACGAAGGGGCTGATGCAGCAACCGGGGCTGACGGATGCGGAACTGGCGGGAGTGCTGGGGCACGAGGCCAGTCACGTCACCCGCCGCCATAGCGCCCGGCTAATCGAGCGCTCGCTGGGGGCGGAGTTGCTGGTGAGCATCGCCACCGGCGGCAGCAGCGCCGATGTGCAGCGTGCCGCCGGTATTGTCAGCGATCTCATCCTGCTCCGGGGCTACCGCGGCTTTGAGAACGACTCCGACCGCTGGGGCACCATCTATGCTGCTCGTGCGGGCTATGACCCGGCGGGCCTGCTCAACTTCCTGCGCCAGTTGAAGGCCCGGGAGGGGCGGGAGCCTGCCCAGTGGACCGCCTTCCTGCAGACCCACCCCCTGACCTCCGACCGCATCAACCGCCTCGAGAACCTGGTGGCCAGGATCCGCGCCGGCCAGGTGCCCGAGGCGCGCCCGGGCGCGCGGTAGGCCAACTGCGGGAGGGGATACCCGGGCTACAGCCGGAGCAGGGTGTAGGCGCCGGTTTCCAGGCCCACGCGCAGGGTGCGCTCGCGCCCCGTAATTTCGGCGGGGATGTGCAGTTCCACCTGGCGCTCGGTGGGGGCCGGGATGAACACCGCCACCTCCTCCCCCCGGCGCAGCGCGATCACTCCCTCCGCACCGCCAAAGCGATCGGTGATGTCCTCCTCGTACACCTCCACTGGCAGGGGGCTGGTCACTGCCTCGGTCGAGTAGATGACCCCATCCGCTACGAAAATGCTGATGCTGCGCCCGCGCCAGGGCATGTTGCGCACTCCCATCCAGTGCCAGCGGGCGGGCAGGTGAGGCGTTACCTCCATACCGTCGGGGCGGGGACGGAGCCCGAGCATCCCCTCCAGCGCCACCCACAGGTAGGTGGCCGGCATCCAGGGCGAAAGCGACATCCCTCGACTCTCAAAGTTTTCCCCGTGCATGCACTCGGGGAACTGGCCGGGAACCACGTTTCGAAAGTCACGCGGCACTGGCACCTCGCAGATGCGGTAGATGTTCTCCATCGCCTCGACCATCTTCTCCGGGTACAACTCCCGGCTGGCATACGCCACCCAAGCGGTGAGGTTGGGCCAGATCCCGCCTACCAGGCGCATGCCGTACTCCGGGTCATAGCCGGGCTGCCCCTTGGCAACTGTGCGTACGCCGTAGGGCGTCCAGAACTCCGGCTGGTAGAGCGCCTGCAAAGTGCGTCGCGCCATCGCGCTGTCGGCCACCCCGGCCAGCAGGGGGAAGACCATGTCCCCCGTCAACTGGTCGTGCCGCACCCCCGCGGTGTCAATGTTGACCACGTAGAGGCCAGTCTCAGAGGAAATCAGAAAGCGGTTGATCCGCTCCCGCAGGTCGGCGGCCTGCTCATGCCAGTGGTCGCTGTCGCTGGTGAAGCCCAGGGCGGCCGCCAGCTCGGCCAGGCACTCGAGCGCCCACACCGTTTCCGCGTTGATCTCGGTGACCGCGCCGTTCTGTTGGTAGCCGGGAATGATGTTGCGCCAGCCGGCGATCCCCCACACGTTGGCCTCCTCGCTGGTGCAGTACACCAGTCCCTGTTGGCCCATGCGCTGGGAGAGCATGTAGTTGGCCGCATCCCGGGCCACCGGGTAGAGCGTGCGGGTCAGCACCTCATTGCCGGTGGTCAGGTAGTGGTGCCAAACCGCGATCACGAAGAGCGGCGTGTTGTCGTTGACGTTCAGTCCATAGTCATAACGATAGGGCGGGCTCTCGCAAGTGAGCACATACTCGGTCATCTTCCCCCCGGGCTCCACCGCCGTATGCAGCAGCAACTCGAGCATGCCCATGGAGAAGTCGGGCATGAGGTAATCCGAGCCCAGGATAAACCAGGCGGCGTCGCGCACCACCAGCACGTCTTGCGGGGGGTCGTTGGTGAAGCCCCAACCGCAAGGGTAGTGCACCCGCTGCCGCCCCATGTTGATCTTGGCCCAGGCCAGACCGCGGTTGAGCACCGGGCTGGGGGTGGTGATATCGGTGATGCGCAGGAAGCGGTCCCACCAGGCCAGGGTGCGCGCCCGGGCCTCCTCCACCGCACCGTCCAGGTGCACATGCTGCACCGCCGGCGGCTCGCCCTGGTTGGAGAAGGTCATGGTGGCATGCAGCGTCCTCTTCTCGCCCGGCTCCAGAATGAAGGGGTCAGTCAGGTACTGCACCCCCTTGTCGTCAAAGAAGGGCTGCTGCAGGGGAGGCTGGGAGGCGATCACGCGCACCTCGTTCTCCCGGCCCTGGGTGTGGCTGATCACCAGCCCGTCCTGCTGTCGGCTGATGACCTTCTTGAGTTTCTGATAGAGGTCGGGAATTTTTGAGAACTGCATCCAGGCCTGCTCCGGGTAACTGATGTCGCCCGTGAGCATGATGGTGTGGGGCTCGGCGCTGACGTTCTCCAGATCGATCAGGAAGTACACGGTGTGGCGGTAGGCGACGTCCTCCGGCACCAGGAAGGTCTTGGCTACCCGCACTCCCCCACACTCCATTTCCGTGGTCTGGAACGCGGGGGCCAGCCGGGTGAGCCTCGGCTCTGCCGCCTGCCCGTCCACATACACCCGCACCTGCCACTTCCCGCAGTAGTGCTGGTCGTCACTGGCCGACCACACCCCGGCCAGGTCGGTGGCTGCGTGCAGCCGGGTGAACAACTCCTGGTTGGAGTAACTCCCGCCGGTGAGCAGGGCGGCGGTGGGATAGGTGTATTCCAGGGGCATGCTCATCGGCGTCTTCCCTGCAGGCGGGCCAGCACCAGCAGGCGCGTGTTGCGATCGGTGATCAACTGCTCGATGCGCTCGCAGATATACAATCGCGCGGGGTCCTTGCTCAGGGCAAAAGAGCGCCGGCGGCCGGTGCCGTAGGCCCGCAGAAACTCGGCGGTGACCAGCGCCTCGGACTCTTGGCTGACCACAGCCTCTTCGCGGCCCAGGCGCAGCGCCAACCCACGCGCGGTGTCAAAGGTGGAGGGGTTACGGCGGAAGAAGCAGAGCAACTCGACCTTGACCAGGGAGTCAATGCCCTGCTCCAGGAACTGGTCCACCTCCTGGGCGATCATCTCCTCTTTGCTGGCCGGCGCCATCTGCCGCGATCTCCGTGTGGATCCGATTCCCCCAGGCCTCCACTGTAAGGTGCGAGGCCAGATATGCAAGGGTCGACTCGGCTCCCTGGTTCTGGTTGACGCCTTCGCTGGTAATCCCATCAAAACACCCACCAGTGGTAGGGTCATACATCGGCACTCCGTGCACGTTCTCGCCCAGGAACCAGCCCAGCGCGCGCTGGGCCAGTTCCCAGTAGCGCGGGTGGCCGCTGTGGTTCCAGGCTGCCTCCGCACAACGCACCAGTGCCTCTGCCTCCTCCGGCTGTTGGTCGAACACCGCCCGCTCGCGGTCTCGGCTATACCAGCCGTTGGTGCCCACCGGCATTAGCACACCCTCAGGGAAGAGCACCTCGGTCAGGAAATCCAGGCTCTCTTCGGCCACGCGGGCGTACGCAGGCTCCCCCAGCATCGAGGAGGCCAGGAACATGGCCTCCGGCAGCGAGGCGTTGGCATACGTAAGGTAGGCTTGGTACCAGTGCCATCCCGGGGCCGATTCCTGCCGGTAGAACTCCCGCAACGCCTCCGCGTGTGCCCGCGCCTGCCGCGCCAACTCACCGTGCGGCTTGCCCCCGGTCATGTGGTAGATCCCGCGTAATACACTCGCTCGCGCCCGCGGCGAGACCACTTCCTGGAAGTGACGGGCCGCCCGGTCGAACATATGGCGGGCGCAGTGGCGCATGCTGGCCGGCAGGTCCGAGGCCATGGCTACTCCACAGGCCCAGGCTGCCCGTCCCAGGCAGTCCTCGGACCCTCCTTCGTCCAGATAACTCATGTCGTAGCCGATGAAGTTGCGAAAGTAGCCGTCGGCACGCTGGGCATAGAGCATGAAGGAGAGGTAGATCCCGGCCAGCCGCTGCATGTTATTATCGCCGGTGGCGGTGTAACGCCGCGCCGCCACCACCAGGGCTCGGCTGTTGTCATCCGTGCAGTAGCCCGTCTTGCGGTTGGGCACCGAGTAAACAGCATGCTGGATGATGCCCCGGTCGTCCGTCAGCCGCCCCAGGTGCTCCAGGTTGAGCGGGGGCAAAGCCAGCATGCCTATGGGCCTCCCTTCTTTCCGACCGCGGTGATGGGTGCCCCCAACGGCGCGGGGATGCGCGCCGCCTGGGGACGCACTTGCCTCGCGCCCAGGCCCATGAACATGGTGAGGTACTCCTCTGCGATCTGCCGCCAGACCATCTTGCGCCCTATGCGATAGGCCTTGGCCGCCATCAGTTGGCGCAGGTACTTGTTATCAAGCAGGATATTCACGCAATCGCTGATGGCTGCGCTGTTGGCGAAGTCCACGATCATCCCCCGTCCGTTGCGTAGAAGTTCCATCGCGTACAGGTACGGCGTGCTCACAATGGGCTTGCCCGCGCCCACTGCGTAGGCCAGCGCTCCACTCACCGCTTGCTGAGGGTTCAGATAGGGGGTGATGTAGATATCGGTGGCCGTTAGGTATGCCACCAGTTCGGACTTGGTGAGGTAGCGGTTCTCAAATCGGATGTGCTCCTGCATGCCCAGGCGGGCGATCCGCCGCGCCAACTCCTCCCGGTAACTCTCCCCGCTGTGCCGGCGCACGCCCGGGTGGGTCTGCCCCAGGATCAGGTAGAGCACGTCTGGGTGGCGGGCAACTACCGCGGGCATGGCGTCCACCGCGTACTCGATGCCCTTGCCCGGGTTGATTAGCCCGAAGGTAGAGAGCACCGTACGCCCCGACAGGCCCAGCGCCCGCTTGTAGCGCTCGCCCAGCCGGGGGTGGAAGGTGGGCACGCCATGGTGGATATGGGAGATCTTGCCCGGCGGCACCCCGTGCTGCTCGGTCAGCACGTGAGCGCTGATCCCGTTCATCACCACCACCGCCTGGCACAGCCGGGCGGCCTCCCGGGCTACCTGCTTCATGCGCTCGTCGGCGGCGGTAAGCACGGTGTGGAAGATGATCGCCGCCGGCTTCTCCAGCGCCCGCAGGAACTGCAGCACATAGGCGCCGTAGTCGCCCCCGAAGATGCCAAACTCGTGCTGCACCACCACCAGCCCCAGGTCGCTGCGGTTGACGAAATCGGCCGCCGCCAGGTAATCGGCCAGCGAATGTTGGTCCAACTGGTAGGTGACCTCGGGCGGGTAGGCCCTGGATTGGCCGTCGGGGTTGATGGCCAGGATCTGCGCCGGTGGGATGACCCGCGTCTGGTTGAGCGCTTGGCTGAGGTCCTGGCAGAAGGTGGCGATGCCGCATTCGGTAGGGGGGTAGGTGCTCAGATAGGCGGTCTTGAGACCGTGCAAAGCATCCTTGGGCCGTGCAAACGGCTTGGCCAGCATGGTTGACCTCCCTCCTGCCCCCGCCAATCCGGGGGCCTCTACGTATTGCTATAGGCTCACCTCATCCCTCGGGCAGAGTTACCTCCGGGTGCTCCGCCAGTCTGGCGTATACCAGGCTGCGCATCTCCTCGAGCGCGGCCGGAGTCTGGGCCTCAAAACGCAGGGTGAGGTAGGGGTTGGTGTTGGAGGCGCGTACCAGCGCCCACCCCTGCGGGAACTGCACCCGCACCCCGTCAATGTTGAGGGTGGGGTAGCGCGAACTGAAGTATCGGCTAATCTCGTCAACTACTCTAAACTTCGCGGCGTCCGGCGTGGGTGCTTTCAGTTCGGGAGTGGAGTAGGTAGTGGGCACGTCGTCCCAGTGTGCGGAAACCGGCTTGTCCTCGGCTGCCAGTACCCGCAGCAGGCGTACTGCGGCGAGGGTGGCATCGTCGAACCCATAGTAGTCCTCGGCGAAGAACATGTGGCCGCTCACCTCGCCGGCCAGCAGGATGCCCTCTTCCTTCATCTTGAGTTTGGCCAGGGAGTGCCCTGTCTTCCACATGAAGGGCACGCCGCCATGACGCTTGATATCGTCCAGCAGGGTCTGGGAGCTCTTGACGTCCATCATCACCCGCTCGCCCGGGTGGCGCTTGAGGAAATCCCGGGCCAAGAGCATGAGCACCCGGTCCGCCTCCTGGTGGGTGCCGCGCTCGTCCACGATCCCCAGCCGGTCGCCATCGCCATCGAAGGCCATCCCCAGGTCGGCGTTGTTCTCAAGCACCGCCCGTTTGAGTTCGGCGACGTTCTCCTCCATCTCCGGATCAGGCAGATGGTGCGGGAAGCGGCCGTCCGACTCGCAGTAGAAAGGCAGCACCTGGGCCCCGATGCGTTCCAGGGCTTGGGGGGAGAAGAGGCTGGCGGTGCCGTTGCCGCAATCCACGGCCACCCGTAGCGGGCGCGCCAGGCGCGGCCCGCGGGTGATGAAGTCCAGGTACTCGTCGTTGACGGAACGGGGTTCCATCGAGCCCTGTTGCACGTGAAACACGCCTGCCTCGGCCAGGCGGCGCACCTCCTGGATCTGCTCCTCGGCGATAGCCAGTCCGCCCCGGGTCACCAGTTTGAGTCCGTTGTACTGGACAGGGTTGTGGCTGCCGGTGACGTTGATCCCCCCGTCCAGGCCCCAGTGCGCTACCGCAAAGTAGAGCATGGGCGACATCACCAGCCCCAGGTCAAGCACGTGGCAGCCCACTGCGGTGAGCCCGTGAATCGCCGCCTGGGCCAGGTCCTCGCTGCTCAGCCGGTTATCCCGGCCCACGGCAAGGCGGGGGCCGGTAGTGGCCTGCATGTAGGTGCCGTAGGCTCGGCCGATCACCTCCACCGTTGCCGGGGTGAGGTCCGTACCCACCAGGCCGCGGATATCGTACGCACGGAACATCAACGGGTTGAGCGCCACTTGCACCTTGCCCTATCCCTCCCTGTCGCGGTCTTGCCGGGCGCCCCCCACCACGTCCTCACGATGGGCTGCCCCCGCCCGTATCCTCACCCGGTCGCCGATGACCGAATCCACCACGCTCGCCCGCCCCCCGATGGTGGCGTCAGACCACACGATGCTCCCCATCACCCGCGCCCCCGGCCCCACCGTCACCCGCCGGCATAGCGTGGTGCAGGGCCCCACCAGCGCCCCCCTCCCCAGCCGGCAGCCGTCCCCGATCACCACCGGCGGCAGCAGGCGCACCCCCGGGCCCATCTCCACCTCACCCGAGAGCCACACCCCGGCCGCCACCTCCCGCCCGGGGAACTCCACCTGCACCTTGCCCCCCAGCGCGTCCAGGTGCGCCTGGCGATACTTGGCCACGGTGCCAATATCCAGCCAGTAGCAGTCAGTGCGGTCGGCATATACCGGCTGCCCCTGCTGGATGGCGGGAGCGATGAACTGTCGCTCCAGGTTGAAACGCCCCTCCGGCATCATCTCCAGGGCATCCGCCCGCAGGAAAAAGACCCCCACGTTCACATAGTGGCTGGTAACCTGGTGCGGCTGCGGCTTTTCCACCCACTCCCGCACCCGCCCCGCCTTGTCCGTGACCAGCATCCCGAAGGGCCGGGGATCCTCCACCCAGGAGGCGGCCACCGTGACCAGCGCCTTGCGCTCTTCATGCAGACGCCGCGTCCCCTCCAGGTCCAGATTGGTCAGGATGTCGCCGTTTACCACCAGGAAGGGCTCGCCCGCCAGCATCTGCTGGCAGTTCTTGATGGCGCCTCCCGTATCCAGGGGTTCGTCCTCCACCACGTAACTGAGGCGTACTCCCCAGTCCCGCCCATCCCCGAAATAGTCGCGGATGGTGTCGGGCAGGTAGCCGGTGGTGAGAATCATCTCCGTAACGCCGTTGCCCTGCAGCCAGCGGATCATGTGTTCGAGAAAGGGACGGTTGAGTACCGGCACCATCGGTTTCGGGATGGTGTAGGTGAGAGGCTGCAAGCGAGTGCCCTTGCCCCCTACCAGGATCAATGCCCTCATCTATGCTCCTGACGCGAGCCGCGTACGGCCGAACTCTACGAAATTGCTGCCCGGTGGCCGGTCTGGGAGGCGGGTGGCCCCCCGTCCGGGCTTGGTAAGTTCGCTCCCGCGTGATGGGGAGGAAGCAACCGCAGGCAGGGTATTGGTGCGCTGCTTTCTGCCATTGTAAAAGTGGCTCTGTAGGGGTGTCAACGCGGGTTCTGCGACACCCGGCCAGGCGTGTGCCGAGGTTTGAACAACGTAAGCGCCCCCGCATGGGGGGCTACCACACATCCGCCCGCCCGATCACTCCGGCGACACCATCCGCTCGCCTCAGCGCTCACCCGGCAACCCCACCACGGCGGCCGCCGCCGCCGCTGCCACGTAGAGCGTGGTGATGGCCAGCAACAGCCACAGTGCCATTCCATTGGCGCCCGCCGCCGCCAGCGTGGTCACTGCCAGCGCCGCCATCTTTCCCCGCCACCCCGGTCTCGCGCGCACGGCCCCAGCCCTCCCCTCCGCAGCAGAACCTCACCTCTGTATTCTTGCCCCGCTGACAGGCATCCATGTGTACCATCCGCACACGCGCCTGCCGAACGCGTGATGATTCCCGTACCAGCCTCGATACACTACTCAATGGCCCGGCCCGCCGGGACTCGCGCAAAGGGGGACTGCGTCCGTGTTGCACCGCTTGAGCGAACTGGAGATTGAAAACTACGTCATCCCGGAGCCGCAGGATGTCCGGGGCTGGGACATCATTGACCCGCAGGACAACCTGGTGGGCGAAGTTGACGACCTCCTGGTAGACCGGGAGACCGGCAACGTGCCCTACCTGGTTGCAGACATCGGCGGACTCTTTGGCATCGGTACCGATACCTGCGTGATCCCCATGCAGGCAGTGGCCGCCAGCCCGGATACGGAGGAGTTGCGCATCAGCAAATCGGTTGACGAGATGAAAGATGCCCCCTCCTTCGAAGAAGACGACGAGCTGAGCGACGACTACTTCGAGCGGGTCGCCACCTTTTACGGTGTACCCGCTTACCTGCCGACCGGAGCCCCCGCCTGACTCCGGTCGGGCCATGGCCCTGCGCAGCCACTCGGCCCTAACAGGTGGGCGGCCTCCGCCGCCCACCTGGCGCGTCCCCCTGTAGGGCGGGGTGCCACCCCCCGCCGGTGCCCCCTTGTGTCATTTCGAGCGGTAATCCTGAGCGAAGCGAGGGATCCCCGTCGAGAAATCCCGCTCTCCTCTCCCTTCCTATGCTCCAGCGACCAGCGTCCAGCATCCACCCCCGCAGGTATTCCTCCCTGCCTTGCGGAACCAGGCACCTACCAAGCCCACGCACGGAGGACTTTTCATGTCTGCTCGCCTGCGCATACTGCTGCCGTTCCTGCTACTGACGGCCATCGTGCTTCCGGCCGCGGCCTGGGCGGCACCCACCATCGTGAACGCCGCCGCCGACCCGGCGCTGGTGAAGCCGGGGGATACGGTGAAGTTCTCTTGCACGATCACCGACACCGAGAACCTGGTTGCACGTGTCACTGGCACCATTCGCGAGGTTTCCTACATGTCGGCGCCCTTCACCAGGGGCGAGGGTGGGGTGTGGTCGTTCGCGCTGCCTGTCCCTAACGGGGCGCCTGCCGGCACTTACCACATTGACCTGCGGCTGCTCGCCGCGGACGGAAAGATCGTGAAGCCCGCGGCCGGCCCCGAGAGTATCGAGGTCAAGATCGCGGGCGAGGAGGCTCAGGTGGAGGCTGCGCCGGCTGCCCCCGACCCCGCGCCCGACCTGCTGGCGCTGGAGGTCAAGGGCGACGCCGGCACCTTCATGCTGTACTCCCCGTATCGTCGGTACTCCGGCTGGTACAAGGGCCAGTTGCACTGCCACACGGTCAACAGCGACGGCAAGTGCACGCCCGCACAACTCGAGGCCAAGTACCGGGCCATCGGTTGCGACTGGATCGCCATTACCGACCATGAGACGGTCACCGCCGATCCCCGGGCCGAGGGTGGCCAGGATGTGGGAGCCTTCATCACCGCCCTCGAGCACGGTACGCCCGAGGGGCACGCCAACCTGATCGGGGTGAAGGCCAAGATCGGGGGCAACTGCCAGCAGGCCATCAATCAGACCGTCGCCCAGGGCGGCCTGTTCATGCTCAACCACCCCGACTGGGTGGCCTGCTATGACCTGCGCGAGATGGAGCGGCTCTCGGGGTACCAACTGATAGAGATTATGAACGGGGGGTGCCTGGGCGACGGTCAGCAGGACGGCACCCGAGCCTGGGATTTCATCCTGGGCAAGGGCAAGCGGGTGTGGGGAGTAGCCACCGATGACTTCCACGGCGGGCCGGATGCCGAGGTGGGCAAGGGGTTGGTGGTGGTAAACGCGCCCGAACTGACGGCCGAAGCCATCTTCGCCAGCCTGAAGAACGGCAACTTCTACGCCACCCAGGGGCCCCAGATGGCCCTCAGCCTGGACGACGGCGTGCTCTCCGTCACCTCCCCTGGCAACGTGTCCATTTTCTTCCGGGGCCCCCATGGCCTGGCCTACCAGGTGGACGAGCGTGAGCCCGGCGCCGACCCCGCCCGCTATGTCTTCAAGGGCGATGAGGGGTACGTGCGGGTGGAGGTGTACAACAAGGAAACCGGCAAACGCGCCTGGAGCCAGCCCATCTTCGTCGAGAAGAAGTGAGGCTCAGCCAGCGGCACAGCACACAGGGGAGCCCGGAGACGGGCTCCCCTACTTCTGCTATCCGCCTATCTGCCGGGGTGTCCTGCCGATACCCTCTCCCAGCGGGAGAGGGGAGGGTGAGGGGCCTCCCTTTCAAATCCTGCATCCCCGCCGCCCCCTATCCGCCCATGCGCCCATGCGCCTATCCGCCGGGGTGTCCTGCCGATACCCTCTCCCCGCTGGGAGAGGGCGGGGGTGAGGGGCCCTCCCCGACTGCCGAGTGCCGGGCGCCGCCTACTCCCCGCTCGCTTCACCCAGCAGCCGCTCGGCCAGCCGTTCCAGGTCATCGGCGGAGTAGTACTCGATCTCGATCTGGCCGGCCGCGGTGCGGGGGTGGGGCCGGATGGCCACCCGGGTGCCCAGGGCCTCGCGCAGGCGCGCCTCCAGGTCGGCCAGGTTGGGGTCAACCGTGCGCGCCCGTGCCGGCCGCCTGGTCTTGGTGGTGTGCGGGCGGCGGGCCAGCGCCTCGGCCTCGCGCACCGAGAGCCCCTGCCGCTCCACAGTCTCTGCCAGCGCCTGGATGCGCTCGGGCTCGCCGGCCGAGAGCAGCGCCCGACCGTGCCCCTCGCTCAGCCGCCCTTGCTCGATGGCTTCCTGCACGGGCTTGGGCAAGTTGAGCAGGCGCATGGTATTGGCCACCGCAGGCCGGCTCTTGCCCACCCGATCCGCGAGTTCCTCCTGGTTCAGGCCGAACTCGGTGGAGAGCCGCTGGTAGGCCCGCGCCGCCTCCAGGGGGTTCAGGTCCTCTCGCTGCAGGTTCTCCACCAGTGCCAGTTCCAGCAACTCACGCTCGGTACACTGGCGCACTACCACGGGCACGGTATCCAGGCCCAACCTGCGCGCGGCCTCCAGTCGGCGCTGGCCGGCGATCAGTTGGTACCCGTCCTCGTGCCGGCGCACCAGCAGGGGCTGCATCATGCCGTGCACGCGCACCGATTCCACCAACTCGTCCAGGCCGGGCCCACCCAAGTCCTGCCGGGGCTGGTAGGGATTGGGTTGGATCTGGTTGGGGGTGATCTGGGCGACCGGTTCCTCCCGGCCGCGCCAGGCCACGTTGGGGATGAGGGCGCCCAGGCCCCTGCGCTTCTTATCCACGCTTGGTCACTTCCTTTGCCAGTTCCAGGTAGGCCCGCGCCCCCTTGGAGCGGGGGTCGTAGGCAAAGATGGTCTCCCCGTGGCTGGGCGCCTCCGACAGGCGCACGCTGCGGGGAATCACGGTGGTGAACACCTGCTCCGCAAAGTGCCGGCGTACCTCCGCCGCCACGTCGCGCCCCAGGCGGGTGCGGTGATCGTACATGGTCAGGAGCACCCCCAACAGCCCCAGGTTGGTGTTCAGCCGGTGGGTGACCAGGTCGAGGGTGCGGGTCAGTTGCGTCAGCCCCTCCAGGGCATAGAACTCACACTGGATGGGGATCAGCACCCGCTGCGCCGCGGTGAGGCAGTTGATGGTGAGCAATCCGAGCGAGGGCGGGGCGTCAATCAGCACGTAGTCGTAATCGCCGGCCAGCGGCTCCAGCGCTGCCCGCAATTGCGTCTCCCGGGCCAGGGCGCTCACCAGTTCAATCTCGGCGCCCGCCAGGTCGATGGTCGCGGGCAGCAAATCCAGCCCGGGCACCGCCTCGGCCCAGACCGCCTTCTGCGCCGGGGTGTCCCCGCACAGCACGTCGTACATGCTGGCGGAGAGCGCCGCCTTGTCCACCCCCAGCCCGCTGGTCGCGTTGCCCTGGGGGTCCATATCCACCAGCAGCGTACGGCGCTTGAGCACGGCGAGCGCAGCGCCCAGGTTGACTGCGGTGGTGGTCTTGCCCACCCCGCCCTTCTGGTTCACGATGGCGATGGTTAGCGGCATGGGGAATGGGGCGTTGCACGTGAAACGGCGGTGTCCTGCCCGCCCGCTATGCTACGGCTTAGCAACTGCGGTGTCAATGGTAAGGGGCACCGGCAGGCTGGATGCTCGGCAAACCCCTATCCCCCCGGCGAGAGGGTGGGGGTGCTGGCATGTGCCTTCCCTTCCCCCCGCCTGACAGTCGGCCTCGCTCTTCGCACTGTTATAGCCACGGCAATATGTCCCCTTAGGTGCAAAGCGAAAATGTCCCCTTAGCCTAGCCGGGTGGCGGCAAAGCCATGTCCGCGGCTGGTCTGTCGGAGGCCGGTCAGGTTCTTGGGTTTGAT
>Ga0315298_1000724_pt1 | contig 63814 bp, 58 predicted proteins | sample WHS_1_MG_FD_203077 | JGI IMG/M metagenome (GOLD analysis project Ga0315298, IMG submission 203077) | Extremophilic microbial mat communities from Washburn Hot Springs, YNP, Wyoming, USA - WHS_1_MG | ecosystem: Environmental > Aquatic > Thermal springs > Hot (42-90C) | place: USA: Wyoming...
AGTTTTATAATAAGTTAACTTCCCCATAATCTTTTCATACTAAAAAGTGAATTAATTTCAAAAAAAATCTTGACAATCCCATATAAAAACAGTTATTTTGCACCCAAGTGGGAAAAAGTGTTTAATTGTGGCAAATATCGGGAAGAATTATCATGTTCATGGGGAGTTTCAAATATTCAATTGATTCAAAAGGAAGAATTAGTATTCCATACAGATTTCGTAAATATATAAATCCTGAAGCAGATGGAACATTCATAATGACTCGAGGCTTGTATAGGAATATTGATGTCTATCCTCTTGATTTCTGGAAATCCGAAGTGTTAGTTCGAATAGACCAGCTTGATGATTATATTCCAGAAGAAGCTACATTTAAAAGAATGCTTTTTGAATTATCTGCAGAAGATAAACTTGATTCACAATCACGTTTACTAATTCCTAAAAATCTTCTTGAATTTGCCGGCATTGATAAAGAAGTTTTTATTCTTGGACAAAACAAAAAATTTGAACTCTGGAATCCAAACATTTATGAAGAATACAAAAAAGAAATTAATGTTCCTTATGCTGAATACTCAAAAAATATTATGCAGCAAAAGAAGAAATGAATTTGCATACTCCAGTTCTCCTGAAGGAGAGCATAAATTTATTAATAACAAAAAATGATGGAGTTTATTTTGAAGGCACTGCAGGTTTTGGTGGACATACAGAAGCAATTCTTAAAAATCTTAATCAAAGAGGTAAATTAATTGCAACAGACAAAGATGAGAATGCATTTAAATACTGTAAAGAAAAATTTCAATCTGACAAAAGATTTTCAATTTCTAATACAACATTTTCTAATATCGATATTATTTCCAAGATTGAGTTCATTGAAAAGTTTGACGGCATCTTTGTAGATCTCGGGGTTTCTTCTTATCAGCTCGATAATAGTGAAGCGGGCTTTACATTTAGAGAAGACTCACCCCTTGATCTTAGGATGAATAAAAATGAAGGTATTACTGCTGCTGATGTTCTAAATAATTTATCAGAGAAAGAAATTGCTGATATCCTGTTCAAATTTGGGGAAGAAAAAAAATCGAGACTTATAGCTAAGAGAATAGTTGAAGCCAGAACAAAGAGAAAATTCGAAACCACTTTTCAACTAAAAGAAATTATTGAAAAAATTGTTCCGCCAAATTATTTGCTTAAATCATTGTCGAGGGTTTTTCAGGCATTGCGAATTTATGTGAACAATGAACTGGAAGAGCTAAAATTATTTTTAGATAAATCAATTAATCTGCTTAATAAAAATGGCAGAATAGTGGTATTAACTTATCATTCGTTGGAAGACAGAATTGTAAAAGAAAAATTTAAGTATGAAACTCTAAAATGTGTATGTCCAGCTGGAACTCCGGTTTGTATTTGTGGCAAAGAGCAGCGTTTGAAATTAGTTAATTCAAAACCAATTGTTCCTTCTGAAGATGAAATTAAAAAAAATAAAAGAGCAAGAAGTGCAAAACTAAGAGCTGCAGAAAGAATTTAATATGAAAATAGGTTCATTAAAAAATTTTATAATAATTGTATTTATAACAGCATGTTTACTCTTTATTCATGTTGCTACTGTATCTGAAATAAAGAATATGAAAAAAGAAAAAATAAATAAAATTGAACAGCTTAATGAAAAGTTAAACAGAATAGAAATGAAAATTGTAGAGAGACAAAAGTTAATGGCAGAAGATAGAATAGTATCAATAGCAAAAGATTCACTTGGTTTAGTATTGCCTGCAGAAAATTTAGAAACTATCAGAGTATCAAAAGAACAAATAAAAAGAATAGAAAAATTAGTTAAAGAAAAATATGATTAACTATCGTGCACTAATTATTCTTGGCTTATCGTTTTTGTTTTTTATTGCACTGCTTGTGAAGTTGTATACAATTCAGGTAATTAATAATGAGTTCTATTTGCTTAAAGCACAGGCACAACAAAATAAACCTCAAATTGCAAAAGCTGAAAGAGGAATTATTAAAGATAGAAATGGGGAAATACTCTGCTTTACTCGTGATAATATTTCTTTTTATGTAGATACAAGAATGATGAACGAAAAAAGAGTTGATACTATTGCAAAAGTATTTTCTAAAGTTTTTGGGAAAAGTCAAAAATATTATAGAGATATAATTGAAAATGGGGTTAGAAATGTTTGTCTTGAAAAAAAGGTTCCAATGGATAAAGCTCTCATTCTTAAAAAACTTGTAGTAGATGGACTTTATTATACTGAAGATTTTTCAAGAGTTTATCCCTACGGGAAATTAGCATCACATATTTTAGGGTATGTTGATAGAGAATTAAATGGAATCGCAGGAATAGAAAAAGTTTTTGATACAACTCTCAGAGGCACTGATGGTTTTTTTGTTTTTCAGAAAGATGTTCTTGGGAGAATAATTTCTTTAGATGAAAAAAATTCTAAACCACCAAAACCAGGAAAGAATCTTATTCTAACAATAAATAAGACTTATCAAAATATACTTGAAGAAGAATTGGAAAAGGGACTTCAAAAATATGAGGGAGAATCTGCTGTAGGTATAATCATGAATCCTAATACAGGAGAAATTTTAGCTCTATCAAATATTCCTGATTATGACCCGAATAATTATAAAGATTTTTCAATAGATGTTTTGAGAAATAGAGCAATTACAGATACTTATGAACCCGGTTCAACTATTAAATCACTCATTCTTTCAATTCTGTTTGACTTAAATCTTACTAAAGAAAATGAAGTAATTAATACCGAAAATGGTAAATATGTTTTTAGAAATGTCAGAATAACAGATTCTCATCCTTTTAACAGTTTAACTGTAAGACAAATTCTTGAACAATCGAGTAATGTAGGAATTTCTAAGTTATCGACCAGAATTTCTGATGAAATTTTTTATAAATATTTGAGAGATTATGGATTTAGTAATTACACTTCAATTGAATTGCCTGGAGAAGCAGATGGAACTTTGAAAATGCCGATTAATTTTACTCCATACACCAAAGCTTTTATGTCTTTTGGGTATGAACTTTCTGTAACACCACTGCAAATGATTACAGCTTACAGCGCATTGATAAATGGCGGCGTGCTTATGAAACCATTTCTTGTTAAAGCAATTACAGATAATAAGGATAGTTTAATTGAAGAAATTAAACCAGTAAAAATTAGAAATGTGATAAGTCAAAAGACTTCAGAACTAATGAGAAATTTACTTGTTGGAGTAGTTGAACATGGCACAGGAAAAGAAGCTCAACTTGAAAATGTTTTAGTTGGTGGTAAAACAGGAACTTCACAAAAATTAATTAATGGAAGCTATACTAGCGCTAAACATAATTCTTCCTTTATTGGATTTTTCCCTGCAGATAATCCACAAATAATTTGCTTAATTCTTGTTAATGCACCTAAGGTTGGAAAATATGGCGGCTTTGTTGCAGCTCCAATTTTTAAAAATGTTGCTAAAAGAATTCTTGATGCAGATTTGAATTTAGTTCCGGTAAGAAAAAAAATAAATCGAACAAATAATTTGATCGAAGAATTGATAACAAAAGCAGATGATAAACCTTCAAATGAAAAATCTTTTTTTAATCTATCAGAAAATAAAAATGATAGTAAAGAAAAGAAAAAATTTTTGTTGGCAAACAAAAATGTGATGCCGAATTTAATAAATTGTTCAATGCGCGATGCAATTGCAATTTTAAATGAAATTGGCTTGAATTATAAAATAATTGGAACTGGAAAAATTGTTTCACAAAGTATTGAGCCCGGAACAACTTTAGACAAAAATTCTATTTGTTATTTAAAATGCTCTATTCCAAAAAAAGTTGATGTTATTAAAAAAATTGAGGAAAGAGATTGAAATTAATCGAATTACTGAACAATGTTAAAGTAATTCAGGTTGTTGGCAACGCTGAATTAAAAGAGATTGAGGATATTACTTATAATTCTCAATCCGTCAAAAAGAATTCTATGTTTTTTGCTATTGAAGGATTTAAAACAGATGGACATAAATTTATTCCCGATGCAATAAATCAAGGGGCAGCTGCTGTTGTTCTTTCGAAAGTTGATGCAGTGCCTGACCAGTTGTTTTTACATTCAAATTGTGTAAAGATTGTTGTTGAAGATACAAGAAAATCATTAGCTGAATTTTCACATATTTTTTATGGTAAACCTTCTGAAAAATTGACCTTGATTGGCATTACAGGAACAAAAGGAAAAACTACAACTGCATTTTTCATTAAGAATATTTTTGAAACAGCAAAGTATAAAACGGGACTTATCGGCACAATTGCAAATTACATTGGTGATAAAGAAATTAAAACAATGCTTACCACTCCTCAATCTAATGAGATAAATTCTTTACTTGCTCAAATGTTGAATGAAGGATGTTCTCATTGTGTGATGGAAGTTTCTTCTCATGCACTTCATTTACATCGTGTTGATTATCTTAATTTCAAGTATGGAGTTTTTACAAACATAACTTCTGACCACATGGATTATCACAAAACATTTGAACATTATCTTAATTCAAAAAAAATTTTATTTGATATGCTTCCATCAAATGCTTTTGCAGTTGTAAATGCTGATGATAGTAACATTGACAGATTACTTAAAGATTCTAAAGCAAAAAAAATTACTTATGGAACTTCTTCAGATTCAGACTTCAGAATTAAAGATATTGAATTCACACTTGATGGCACTAATTTTTCCATAATTAATAATAACAAAGAATATAAGATTAATACAAAACTTGTTGGACACTTTAATGCTTTTAATGCAGCAGCAGCATTCAGCGTTGCAGTGATGTCTGATTTAGATATTGATACAATTATCGAAGGGATAAAAACAACTCCACAGGTTCCGGGAAGATTTGAAGTAATTTCAATAAAAAATAAAAAAGTAATAATTGATTATTCTCATACGGCGGATTCTCTTAAACAAGCTTTAATTGCTATTCATCATATTGTAAAAAATGAAAGACCAGTTTACACAGTATTCGGATGCGGAGGTGATAGAGACAGAACAAAAAGACCAATCATGGGAAGCATAGCTTCGGAAATGAGCAAAAAAGTATTTGTTACTTCTGATAATCCAAGAACTGAAAATCCACAAAAAATTATAGAAGAAATTTTATCTGGAATTAAACAAAACAATTTTACTGCAATTGAAAACAGAGAAGAAGCAATAAGGACGGCAATATTTGAAAGTGAAGATAATGCTGTTATTTTAATTGCTGGTAAAGGTCATGAAAACTATCAGGAAATAAATGGTGTGCGAAAGCACTTTTCAGATAAAGAAGTAGCAACTAAATACCTAAAAGAATGGGCAAAATAAAAATTACACTTGAAGATTTGTTTAATCTTAACGGCTCGGTAATATACAATCCCGACAGTTATAAACCTCTATCTGTTATCGAAATTGATTCGAGAAAAATAAATAAACCATGTTTATTTGTTGCAATCAAAGGTGAAAAATATGATGGTCATAATTTTATTCAGGATGCAATTGACAAAGGTGCAAAAGCTGTGATAATTAACAGAAGTAAATTAGAAAAATTTAATTCTTTGAATATTCCTTTTATAACTGTACCCGATACAATTAAAGCTTATGGTGAACTTGCAAATAGATGGAGACATAAACTTAGTTCAAAAGTGATTTCTATTACAGGGAGTAATGGGAAAACTACTACTAAAGAAATGATTGCAACTTTACTTGAAGAAAAATTTAATGTTGTAAAGTCGGAAGCGAATAATAATAATCATATTGGAGTGCCGCTTACAATTTTTTCTGCTGACGAAAATTGTGAAATGCTAATTCTTGAACAGGGAACAAATCATCTTGGTGAAATCCCTTATTCGGCAAAAATTTCTGAACCTGATTATGCAATTATTACCAACATTGGCGATTCACATCTTGAATTCCTAAAAAGCAGAGAAGAAGTATTTAAAGAAAAATCTGCTTTGTTTGATGAAGCAGAAAAAAGAGGAGGAATAATTTTTATAAATGTTGATGACTCAATTATAAATAAAAATAAAAAAAGGTATAAAAATATTGTTACATATGGTTTTAAGCATGATGCAGAAGTTAAAGGCAAAATTCTGAAATATGATGATTTAGGCAGAGCAACAATTTCTATTCAATATCATGAAAAAAGTTTTGAGCTAATTCTTCCTTTATCAGGAGAATCAAATGCAAAAAATTTTTTAGCTGCAGCTGCAATAGCTCTTAAAATCGGATTAAATGAAAATGAAATTATTAATGCATCAAAAAGAATAAAACCAGTTCATGGAAGACTTGAAATAAAAGAATATCCAAAAGCAATATTAGTTGATGATACATATAATGCTAGTCCTGCTTCCGTAGAGGCAGCATATAAATTTTTGAAGAGAGTAAAAAGATACAAAAATAAAATTATGGTTTTGGGGGATATGTTTGAATTAGGAAAATCCGCCCCAAAATTTCACAAAGAACTTGCAAATATTTTCAATGAAGATAAAAATATAACAGTGCTTACAATTGGGAACTTAATGAAATATTTACATCGCGAATTAAAAAAGAGAAAAATAAGAACAATTCACTTTGACACACGCGATGCCTTGAATCTATATCTCAAATATGAAGATATAGATAACTCAGTAATTTTAGTAAAAGGTTCGCGTGGAATGAAAATGGAAGAATTTATTAACATACTAAAGCAGAGATTTGAATAATGTTCTACTATCTATTTAATTACATTAATGAAACATTTAATCCGCCAGGTTTTGATGTTTTCAGATTTTTATCTTTTCGTTCAGCACTTGCTGCAATAACAGCATTGACAATATCATTCATTTTTGGTCCTAAAATAATTGCAAAGCTGAAAGAAAAACAAGTAGACCAGCCTATTCGTGATGATGGTCCTCAAACTCATAAAAAGAAAGCAGGCACTCCAACAATGGGAGGAATTATTATTTTAATTTCTGTTCTAATTCCAGTTCTTCTGTGGAGCAACTTAAAAAGTATCTACATTATTCTTGCATTATTTGCTACTGTAGTTCTTGGTGCTATTGGTTTTCTTGATGATTATTTGAAAGTTGTAAAGAAAGTTCCAACGGGATTGATTGCTCGATATAAATTAATGGGACAAATTTTTGTTGGATTAATAATTGGATTAACTGTTTATTATTTACCTGAATTTTCACAATATAATACACAAACTACTCTTCCTTTCTTTAAGAATTTGAACTGGGATTTTTCTTATCTATACATTCCGTGGGTTATTTTTATTATTACTGCTACCTCAAATGCTGTAAACTTAACAGATGGTTTGGATGGACTTGCAATCGGAACAATTATAATTGTTATGCTTGCTTTAGCTATAATTGTTTATGTAACTGGCAATGTAATTTATGCAGATTATCTCAACATAATTTACTTGCCAGGCAGCGGTGAGCTTACAGTCTTTATTGCAGCTTTAATTGGTGCAGGATTGGGATTTCTCTGGTTTAATTTTTATCCAGCAGAAGTTTTTATGGGAGATACAGGCTCTCTTGCTTTAGGAGGAGTATTCGGTGTAATCATGATTATTGTTAAAAAAGATTTATTAATTCCAATACTTGGAGGAATTTATTTTATTGAAACTCTTTCGGTGATTATTCAAAGACTTTATTTCAAATACACAAAGAAAAAATATGGTGAAGGCAAAAGAGTATTTAAAATGGCGCCAATTCATCATCACTTTGAACAGCTGAATTGGGCTGAACCGAAAATTGTAATTAGATTTTATATAGTAACAATAATTCTTGCAATAATAAGTTTGGCTTCATTTAAGATAAGATGATGGATATAAGAAATAAAAAAATATCGATAATTGGTGCTGTAAGAAGTGGAATTGCTGCGGCACGCCTTGCTAAAAAATTAGGCGCAATACCTTTCGTGAGCGATTCTGCTTCGAAAGATAAATTGCAAAAATCAATTGAAATTTTTCAATCAGAAGGAATTGATTTTGAATACGGTGCTCATTCAGAAAGAGTTTATGATTGTGATTTTATTATTACAAGTCCAGGTGTGCCATCAGATTCAGAAGTTTTGTTAAATGCAATTAAAAAAGGAATAAAAATTATAAGTGAAGTTGAATTTGCTTCTTGGTTTTGTAAAGGAACAATAATTTCTATTACAGGAACAAACGGCAAAACAACAACTACGAGTTTGATGAATTATACATTGAACGAATGCGGATTAAAATCATATTCAGCTGGAAATATTGGGAATGCATTTTCAGAAATAGTTCTTGACATAAATGAAAATGAATTTGTTTCACTCGAGACATCAAGTTTTCAGCTTGATTTTATTGATGCATTCAAACCAAGATTTTCTGTGATTTTGAATATTACACCAGACCATCTTGATAGATACAACAATAATTTTGATGAATATATTGCTTCTAAATTCAAAATCACAAAGAATCAGGATGAAAGTGATTTCTTTATTTACAATGCTGATGATTCCAACATAACTGATAAATTAGCAAATATTCGTGCACACAAAATTGGTTTTTCTTTAACTCAACAATTAAATGTTGGAACTTACTTCAAAGATGGGAAACTGTTTTTTGCATGGTATGGAAAGCACGAAGAAATTTGCAAATCAACAGATTTATTTATCAAAGGAGAACACAACATTGCTAATGCTCTTTCTGTGCTTGCAATAGCAAAAATATTGAATCTGCCGAATAAAAAAATTCGAAATGCTTTTGCATCATTCAAAGGTGTTGAACATAGAATCGAATTTGTAAGAGAACTTGATGGAGTTGAATATTACAATGATTCAAAAGCAACAAATGTTGATTCTGTCTGGTATGCATTAAAAAGTTTTGATAAGCCAATTTATTTAATACTTGGCGGAAAAGATAAAGGAAATAATTATGACCAGATTCGTGAATTAGTTATTCAAAAGGTAAGAAAAATTTATGCAATAGGTTCATCAGCAAATAAAATTTATGACTATTTCAAGAATATAGTTCCAACAGAATATAAACAAACAATAGAAAGTTGTGTAGAAGCTGCGCGCATGGAAGCCGAACCAGGTTCAGTAGTTCTTCTTTCTCCAGCATGTGCAAGTTTTGATATGTTTGATAATTATGAACATCGAGGAAAAGTATTTAAAAATGCAGTGAGTAAATTAAAATGATGAGATTAATGGTAAAAATAATGATAACAGTCGTTATTGCTCTTATGCTTCTTGGAGCTATAATGGTTTTTACTGCAAGCGGAACATATAGTTTGAGCAAGTTCAATAATTTCTACTTTTTGTTTAAATCACATTTGTGGAAAGTTTTAGCAGCAATAATTCTAATGTTTGTTTTTGCAGCTATTCCTTATGATTACTATCGTAAATTCAGTAAATGGCTGATGATTATTACAATAATTTTACTTGTCATTACTTACTTCTGGGGTGTTAAAACTAAGGGTGCAGGAAGATGGCTCAATGTGTTTGGACTTTTTACTTTCCAGCCTTCTGAATTAGCAAAATTTTTGTTGATAATTCATCTTTCTGCATTGATTGAAAGAAAGAAACATCTTATCAAAGATTTTAAAAATGGATTCTTGTATGCATTAATATGGATTGGACTTATCGTTGGCTGGATTATCATTCAACCGCATGTGAGTGTTTCTATCATAATTATTTTAACATCATTTGCAATATTGTATGTGGGTGGAGCTCAATTCAAACACATTGCAAGTGTATTTGCTGTAACAGCAACTATTTTTGTTCCTGTTGTTTTATTCTATAATCATGCAAGACAAAGAGTAATGGACTATATAAATAGTTTAGTTACCGGAGCAGATATAAATATTCAGGTTACCCAAGCTAAAATTGCACTTGGCAGCGGCGGCTGGGGTGGACTTGGATTTGGTAACAGCAGACAAAGTGATTTATTCTTGCCAGAATCTTATGGTGATTTTATTTTTTCCGTAATTGGAGAGGAAATTGGTTTTATAGGTTCATTAGTAATTTTGATTCTTTATTTCACTTTGTTTTTTGCATGCCTGATGATTGCAAAAAAATCACAGGATAAATTTGGTCAGCTTTTGGTATTTGGATTAAGTTTTCAAATTCTGATTAGTGCATTTATAAATATCGGAGTTGTAACAGGACTTCTTCCAACAACAGGAATACCTCTTCCATTTATAAGTTTTGGCGGGACATCAATAATATTATCAGGTATTTCTATTGGAATTATTTTGAATGTTGCACAACAATCATTAAAAACTGAAGAACTAAAATTAGCGCAGGTAGGATGAATAATATTTATCGATTCATATTTGCTGGTGGTGGAACAGGAGGTCATCTTTATCCAGCTTTGGCTGTTGCTCAAAAAATTCTTGAGCTTAAGCCCGAAGCTGATATTTTATTTGTTGGCACAAAAGATAAAATAGAAGCTCGCATTGTTCCAGAATATGGCTTTAATTATAAATCAATTTTAATTAGTGGTTTTTCAAGAAAATTTAATTTGAGCAATCTTCTGTTTCCTTTTAAACTCTTAACTGGACTTATTCAGTCATTAATAATTGCAATGAAATTTAAACCTCGTGTTACTGTTGGAACAGGTGCTTATGTTTCAGGTCCAGTTGTGTGGGCAGCATCTGTAATGGGTTCAAAGATTGTTTTACTCGAACAAAATAGTTTTCCTGGTATTACAAATAGATTGCTCGAAAAAAAAGCTAATGAAATTCATTTGACTTATGAAGAATCAAAAAAATATTTCAGAGATAAAGAGAAATTATTTATAACCGGAAATCCTGTAAGAATTGATTTAAAACTTATAGATAAGAATGAAGCATTAAAAAAATTTGGTTTGAGTGCATCAAAAAAAACTTTACTTGTTCTTGGAGGAAGTTTAGGTGCAAAATCCATTAACGATATTATTGCAGAGATTGCTGATGAATTGATTAAAAATAATATTCAAATTCTGTGGCAGACCGGTTCATCATATTATGATGATTATAAATCTTATGAAAAGAAAGGAATAAAAGTTATGCCTTTCATTAAAGATATGCAGGCAGCTTACAGTGCATGTGACTTGGTTTTAGCACGAGCTGGTGCAACAACAATTGCTGAAGTTTCATCTTTGGGATTGCCAGTAATTTTTGTTCCATCGACAAATGTAGCTGCCAATCATCAATTTATGAACGCAAAAGTTCTTTCTGATAAAAAAGCTGCAATCTTGATAGAAGATAAAAATTTACATGATGAACTCCTTAAAAAAATAATTGAAATAATTAATGACGAAGAACAATTAAAAACTCTTAAAAAAAATATTTCTGAATTTTCAAAATCTGATGCAGTGAAAATTGTGGCAGAAAGAGTAATAAAATTAGCAGAAACATTTTAAATGTGATTTTAAAAGGAATAAAATTTTATGATGACAAAAACAATTAAGAATATTCATTTTGTTGGAATTGGCGGAATTGGAATGAGCGGAATAGCTGAAATATTATTAAATCAAGGATTTAATATTACAGGCTCAGATTTGCATAAATCTGAAATTACAGACCGATTGGAAAGTCTTGGAATAAAAATTTATGAAGGTCATTCACCTGATAATTTAAAAAATGCTGACCTTGTTGTTTATTCATCTGCTGTTACTCTTGATAATCCGGAAGTTAAAGCAGCAATAGAAAGAAAAATTCCAGTAATCAAAAGAGCAGAAATGCTTGCTGAGTGCATGAGAATGAAATATGGAATTGGTATTGCAGGCACTCACGGAAAAACTACTACAACTTCTATGGTTGGCCTTGTATTGACTGAAGCAGGTATTGACCCAACGATAATTGTGGGTGGAAAACTTCATAGTCTCGGCGGAACAAATGCAAGACTTGGCAAAGGAGATTACATTGTTGTTGAAGCAGATGAATTTGATAGAACATTTCTAAAACTAACTCCTGTAATTGCAGCTATCACAACACTCGAAAGAGAACATCTTGATACTTACAAAGATCTTGATGACCTCAAATCCGCTTTCACAGAGTTTGCAAACAAAGTTCCATTTTTTGGTTTTGTTGTTCTTTGTCTTGATGAACCCGCACTTCAGGATATAATTCCATTAATTAATAAAAAAATTATTACTTACGGAATTTCTCCTCAGGCAGATATCAGAGCAATAAATATTTCACACAACAAAAATTTATCTGAGTTTACTGTGCTTTACAAAGGAGAAGAACTTGGTCAAATTAAATTGAATGTTCCTGGTATTCATAATGTTAAAAACTCACTTGTTGCAGTAACAATTGCAAGAGAAATGGGAATTGATTTTTCAATTATTAAAAAAGCTCTTGAATCTTTTACCGGTGTCTATAGAAGATTTGAAAAAAAATATGATGAAGATGTAATGGTTGTTGATGATTATGGTCATCATCCTACAGAAATTGATGTAACACTTGATGGAATTCGAAGAGGCTGGAACAGAAGATTAGTAGCTGTATTTCAACCGCATTTGTATTCGCGCACAAGAGATTTTTATACTGAATTTGGAAGGTCGTTTCTGAATTCTGATGTTTTTATTTGCACTGATGTTTATCCAGCGCGCGAAGAACCAATCGAAGGTGTTACAGGTGAACTGATTGCAAATGCTGCAAAAAATTATGGCCATAAAAATGTTTACTATGAACCTGATAAAACAAAAATTCCTGAACTGCTTAAAAGTATTTATAAAAAAGATGACATCATCATTACTATGGGTGCAGGAGATATATGGAAATACGGAGAAAAATTTGTTGAATATCTTAAATCAAGAAATAAAAAGTAAGTTATGAAAAATTTACTAAGTATAATTTTACTTGTGCTTTTGACCAGTATAATTTTATACATTGGATTGATGCAGAACGAAAAAAACAAAATACTGATTGATACAATTACAATTTATGGGAATAACCATTTGTCAAAAGATGATTATATGATATTTGCAAATTTAATTGATAAAAATAGCTATAGAAATTTATCTCTTAGAATAATTAAAGATAGAATTGAAAAGCATCCTTATGTTGATTATGCAGATGTTAAATATGAAGGAAGCGGCAAAGTTACAATTAGAATCTATGAGAAAAATTTTAGTTCAATATTAATAGATAATCAAAATCAATTCATATTGACAGAAGATATGGAATTGCTGCCATTTCTTCCAAATACTAAGAATGTTGATTATCCAATTATATCAAACATATTTAAAAAGGATTCTTTAAGAGTACTTCAATCTCTCAAGAAAAATTATGATGTATTGACCGCATCAAAAATTTTGAGCGGTATAAAGTTTCTGAATCAGGAATTATATAATGAGCTTTCACAGATTGATATGAATCAAGGCGCTGATATTATGCTTTATTTTTCATCTTTGGACTATCCAGTGTTGATAGGAAGAGGGAATGAAATTAAAAAAATTGTTTACTTCAATAACTTATGGAATTATCTGAAAGGGAAAGAAATAAATAATTATATGAACTATATAGATTTAAGATATAACGAACACATCTATTTTGGTATTCAAGATAGTTTACAAGCAGGAGAAAAGAAATTATGAAAAAAAATGTAATTGCAGGTTTAGATTTAGGAACTACAAAAGTTTGTGCTGTAATTGCAGAGCAGACTGAAAATAATATTAACATACTTGGATTTGGAGTATCACCGTCAGAAGGATTAAATCGCGGTTTGGTAGCAAATATTTCAAAAACCGCCGAAGCAATTACACAGGCTATGAATATTGCATCAAACAGAGCAGGTCTAAATGTAAAAGAACTAAATGTTGGCGTTGCAGGCGAACATATTACAAGTTTGCGCCATAGAAATTATGTGACAATTAATAATCCAGACCATGAAATAACAAGAGAGGATTTAAATCGGCTTGAATCAGATGTTCAAACAATTAGAATTCCTGCAGATAGACAGATTCTTCATATAATTCCAGAAGAATATTTTGTTGACTATCAAGGCGGTATTGATGACCCAATAGGTTTGTGTGGCTCTCGTCTCGAAGCAGTAAATCATGTTGTGCTTGCATCAGTACCTGCAATGGAAAATATTAAAAAATCTGTTGAACGAGCTGGATACTCTTTAAGGAATTATATTCTTCAACCAATTGCATCATCAATATCAGTGCTTGAAGAAAATGAAAAAGACCTTGGAGTTCTTCTGATTGATATAGGCGGAGGAACAACAGACCTTGCAATATTTCATCGTAAAGCAATTAAACATACAAAAGTAATTGGTGTAGCCGGAAATCAAGTTACAAATGATATTCGAGAAACTTTGGGCATTGTAACAGCTGATGCAGAGAAAATTAAGAAAGAGTATGGATATGCAATAGAAAGTGCAATCATAAAAGATGAAGATATTTACATTAAAGGAGTTGGTGCAAGAGGGAATATAAAAATTCCAATTTCATTATTGACACAAATAATAAGTGTAAGAATGAGAGAACTTTTCACTTTAATTGATAATGAGCTTAGAGTTTCTGGATTTAAAAATAAAATTAAGGCTGGTGTTGTTTTAACAGGAGGAGGTTCTTTATTGAAAGGATGTGTTGAATTAGCAGAAGATGTTTTTGGATTGCCTGCAAGAATTGGAGTACCGCTTGAATTAGGAGGGGGATTATCACATGAAATCGAAAGTCCAGAATTTGCAACTGTGGCAGGATTGATAAAAGGATTGCCAGGCATGAAACAGGAAGAAATTGTGGTAGATGTTAAAAAATCAAAAAAAGAAAAAAAGTTTAAACCGGGAAAATATTTCAAGAAAATTCAAGAATTCTTTGAAAATTTATAAATAGACCACAACAAGGAGGAAGCATGGAACAAAATAACAATAACAAAAAATTGAGATTTGTCACTCTCGATAGGGAAGAAACCCAAAAACTTTCAGCTGTATTAAAAGTTGTTGGTGTAGGTGGAGGTGGCTGCAATGCTATAGATAGTATGATACATCGCGGTTTAAGCGGTGTAGAATTTATTGCGATTAATACTGATGCACAGGCACTCGCCAAAAGTCTGGCTCCATTGAAAGTTCAAATTGGTTCAAATATTACAAGAGGATTGGGAACAGGTGCCATTCCAAATATTGGTAAAAAAGCAGCTGAAGAAGACCGCGATAAATTAACTCGAATTCTTGATGGAAGTGATATGGTTTTTGTTACTTGTGGAATGGGAGGAGGTACTGGAACAGGTGCTGCACCAATTGTGGCTTCAATTGCAAAAAGTTTAGGGGCTTTAGTGGTTGGTATAGTAACCAAACCATTTACATGGGAAGGAAAACAAAGAATGAAAAATGCAGAAGAAGGTATTAAAGAATTAAGACAATATGTTGATAGCTTGATTGTCATCCCAAATAGCAGAATTCTGAGTATTATAGATAATGCAACTGCAGCTATAGCCGCATTCGACAAACCAAATGAAATTCTTTATGAAGCAACAAGAGGTATTGCAGATATAATTACGATGACAGGAATTATCAATGTGGACTTTGCAGATGTTAGAACAGTAATGAAAGATAGTGGTCAAGCATTAATGGGTTGTGGAATTGCAAGCGGTGAAAATCGTGCGGTCGAAGCAGCTCAGAAAGCAATTTCATCTCCTTTGCTTGAAGGCATTTCTATAAAAGGTGCAAAAAATATTCTTCTTAATGTTTCAGGTTCTTCAAATATGACAATGCAGGAAATTGAAGCTGGCAATAATATAATCTTCCAGGCAGCAGGTGAAGAAGCTAATGTTATTTTTGGTGCTGTTGTAAAAGAAGAACTTAATGATTATATCTCTTACACAGTTATTGCAACTGGATTTGGAAGCAATGGTCAAGCAAGCAACTTAAATAATCTTAAACAGGATAAAGATGATAAATCAACACAAAGAAAACCTTCTTCTGGTCTGGGAGGTTTTTCTAAAGATAAAATTGATTTGGATAATAATGATGATTTAAATATTCCAACAATACTAAGAATGAGAAGAAAAGACCCTGATTTATTCCCCGATGATGATTTGAAAACTGGTTTTAAAGCTGAACCTGACGCTTTTAATTCTAATGATGATTTTAATAATAAAAAGAAAAAAGATGATGACGACGAAGAAGACAGCTCTTCATTCTTAAGAAAAATTATGGATTAATTTTTACGGCTGATGTTGATTTTCCCTTGTTGTGGTAAACGAGTGACATATCTTGAAAATCAACTCAGCCTTTTTATTTTTAATATTGCTGCAAAACTCATATTCAATTCTACCTATTTTTGTTTTAGTTATGGAATTACTAATTTGTGACTCAAAAAACAAAGTGTGATGAAATATGAAAAAATATATTTTAATTCTGATGGTCATTTTTATAACAAACAATATTAAAGCTCAAGATGAAGAAGTAGGATGGACTTCCAGATTTGGTATTGCAGCAGGATTTAGTCCAGCATATGTTTTTCCGAATCTCGATAACATAAATTCTCAGGTTAAAAAAATGGGGATTAGTCAGTTAAGTAATTCGGGATTTGTAGTGTGGGGTGGAGGCGGTTATGCTTACATCATGATGATTGAAAATTTTAGAATAGGAGCAATAGGATTAAGCGGCTCAACTTCGTCAAGTGGAAAAGTTAATAATTTAGAAAAAGAAGTTGTTTACGATTTTGGTCTTGGAGGAATAACATTTGAATACACACTTCCATTTGTTCAAAAAGTTGCAGTATCTGTTGGTGCGATTGCTGGTTATGGTTCCTCCACAATTGAAATATATCAATCAAGTTCAAAATTTACATGGGATAATATCTGGAAGAAAGTAAATGACGGGGTGGCCACAAATGATGTAAGTGATAAACTTACTCAATCATATTTTCTTTTTTCTCCAACAATTAATTGTGATATCCCGATTACAAGATTTATCTCATTTAGAATTGGTGCTGGCTATAATTTAACATTCGGTAAAGACTGGAAAGTAAATAATGACCGCGATATTTCAGGAGTTCCTAATGATATTAATTCTAATATGTTCTTTATTCAAACAGGAATTTATTTTGGATTTTTTGCTTATTGATTATGGAAACAAAAAATATTTTGATTACAGGCGGGGCAGGATTTATCGGCAGTAATTTTATCAATTATATTTTATCAACTCGAGATGATTGGAATATTATTAACCTCGATAAATTGACTTACGCAGGGAATCTTGAAAATCTAAAAGAAGTAGAAGAAAAGAAAAATTATCATTTCGTTAGAGGGGACATCGCTAATCGTGAGATTGTTGATTATATCTTCAAAAAATTTTCAATCAAATATGTAATTAATTTTGCTGCAGAATCACATGTGGATAGAAGTATACTTGGTTCAGAAATTTTTTATAGAACAAATGTAATCGGGACAAATGTTTTATTAGAAGCTTCAAAAAGATATGAAGTTGAAAAGTTTGTTCAGATTTCTACAGACGAAGTCTACGGGAGTTTGGGACCTGAAGGAAAATTTACAGAACAAACACCACTCTCACCAAACAGTCCATATTCGTCAAGCAAAGCAGCAGCAGATTTAATGGCACTTGCATTTCATCATACTTATGGCTTGCCTGTTGTAATAACTCGATGTTCAAATAATTATGGTCCATATCAATTTCCAGAAAAATTAATTCCATTGATGATAATTAATTGTTTGAATAATAAAAAACTTCCAGTTTATGGAGATGGACTTAATGTTCGTGATTGGATTTATGTAATTGACCATAATCGAGCTGTTGAATTGGTATTTGAAAAAGGAAGAGCTGGCGAAGTTTACAACATAGGTGCAAGCCGCGAAATGAAAAATATTGAAATTGTGAAATTGATTTTGAAAAAACTTAATAAAACAGAAGAATTAATTGAATTTGTAAAAGACCGTCCAGGTCACGACCGTCGTTATGCAATTGATTCTTCTAAAATACAAAATGAACTTGGGTGGAAACCTGCATATGAATTTGAAACAGCACTGGATTATACAATTGAATGGTATTTGAAAAATAGAAATTGGTGGGAAAGAATAATCTCCGGTGAGTATTTGAAGTATTATCAAACTCAATATGGAAATTTATGATGAAAGGGAAATTGCTTTCATTGAGTGAAATTCTTCTTTCATATAAAATGAAATTTTAATCTGATTGGCAAAACGCCGGCAAATAACAAATTATATTTGTATTGCTTATATAAAAAGTAATATCTTTTGAACCAATTTCAGAAAGATTTTTATAATTGCAAAAAATAACTGGCTAAATCTATGAAATGGATAAAAAAATTTTTTTATGCGTGCTTAATAGTTAGTATTAATTTTGTTTATGCTCAAGAGAACGAGCAAACTACTGGGAAAAATTTACAAACATCATTACTTCAACCAATTACCGTAACTGTTGGAGGAAATTTTGTTGTCACAGGTTCATTTACTGCATTTAGAACTCAGCGATTAGACCATTTTATAACTAATCTATATAATCAAGCACAAGAAAGAGCTGTTGGAGCAATTAATAAACCTGAACTAATTAGACAAATAAACAAAGAACTAAAAAAATATCCATTGAGAGATATCTTGTTAAAAAGAGCCGATGGAACCGAATTAAAAATTGATTTACTAAAATTCAGGCTTACAGGTGACTTCAAATATAATCCATATTTAATGAATGATGATGTAATCATATTTCCATCTTATGATGATAAAAAAGGTGTAGTAGATATTTCTGGTGCAGTTAATAATCCAACTCAATTTCAATTTGTTGAAGGTGATAAATTATCAGATGCAATTTTATTTGCAGGTGGAATCAATAAATCTTATGATAATGTTACAGAAGCAGAAATATCAAGAATAACAAATGATGGCAAATCAGAAGAAATAATCAGAGTGAAAATAAATGAAGATTTCACTTTGCAGCGGGGAGATAGAGTGACTGTTTTATTTACCGAGAATAATAAAATGGCTTATAAAGTTTTAGTTCTTGGTGAAGTTAATAGACCAGGTTATGTTTATATCACAAAAAATAATACAACAATAAAAGAAGTAATTCAGAAAGCAGGCGGGTTTACACAAAAAGCAGATTTAAGAAGAGCTGAAATTCTAAAAGGAACTGATGAATCACAGCTCATGAAGATAAAATGGATAAGAGAGAAATATGAAGCCGATAGTTCATTTACTACTTTGCCATTAGTTCTTAAAACAGTAGATGAACTTGTTAGCGAAGAATTAAAAATGATGAGGTCTGCAAACATAACTTTAGAAGAATTTCAATATTCATTTGCATATGACAATTCATTAAGATTTATCGAGAACAAAAGTATAGTTGATTTTACTAAAATATTATCGGATACAACAGCTGATGGTAATTACATAGTTAGCGATGGTGATGTAATAATAGTTCCATCGTATCAAAATTTAGTATATGTATTTGGGCAAGTTGTTAATCCAGGTTTTTACATTTATGATTCAACAAAAACATGGAAAGATTATATACACAAAGCAGGTGGCTTGACACAAAATGCAAAAAATGAAAAAAAGATTCAGATAATAAAAGGAACAAGCAGGACATGGATAAATGCTGCAAATGTAGATAAAATAGAACCCGGTGATTTCATCTATGTGCCCAAAGATATGCCAAAGGGAATTGACTATTTTATTCAACAAATTGGAGCAGTTTCAAGTATTGTTACTGCATTGGTATCAATAACATTTTTAATTATTCAAGCAACTAAATGACAATGAATGAGAATACTACTATGGATCAACAAAAAGAAAATTTTGTAGGTAGCACATTTATTGAATTCTTAACAGTAGTAATTAAGCATCGTTGGTTTTTGTTCTGGTTTGTATTTATTATTACTGCAGGTGCAACTATATATGCATTACTGGCTCCAAAGTGGTATAAATCAACTGCATCAGTTTTCCCGGCTGAAAAAACTGATTTACTTTCTACACTTTCTGGCTTATCGAGTTTAGCGAAAGGTTTTTCTGCAAGTAAAGGATTAGCAGCATTAACAGGGACAAATACAGAAGCCGATAGATATATTGCCATTTTAAAAAGTGCTACAATAACTGATGATGTAATTAGAAAGTTTGATTTAAGAAAAGAATACGATATGGAAGATGATTACTATGAAAAAGTAGTTAAAAAGTGGCAATCAAATTTAGATTTAGAAATTCAGGATGAAGGAAATTTAACTATCACTGTTTATGATAAGGACCCACAAAAAGCTGCCGATATTGCAAATTACTTAGTTGAAAGACTAAATGAGATTAATACTAAACTAAGTGTAACAAATGCAAAAGCAAACAGAGAATTTGTTGAAAAAAGGTATTTACAGAATATTGCAGATATTAATAATCTTGAAGCTGCGATGAAACAGTTTCAAGAGAAATATGGAGTAATTGCAATACCAGAACAAATTGAAGCTACTGTAAAATCAATGTCGAGTATTTATTTAGACTTATATAAGAAAGAAATAGAATATAATGTTATACAACAGACATATGGAAAAGACCATCCTCTTGTAGCAAATACAAAGATTGAGATGAATGAATTAAGAAAAAAGATAAATCAACTAAATGCTGGTACAGACATTTCTCAAAAAGATGTAAAACTTTTGATACCATTTAAGGAAGCACCACAATTAGCAAATGAATATTTAAAGATTTATCGCAATCTTGAGATTCAATATAAAATACTCGAATTTATTCAACCTTTGTATGAGCAAGCTAAGGTAGAAGAAGCAAGAAATACGCCTTCCGTTATAGTTCTTGACAAAGCAGGACCTGCCGAAAGAAAAGCAAAACCAAAGGCAAGTATTTATTTATTGGTAGCTTTTGTGAGCTCTACTATTATAGCGTTCTTTATAGTATTTATTATTGAATTATTTGAAAAAGTTCGTATAAGTGATCCTGAAAAATATAATTATATTACACAATGGTTAAGCAGTGTAAAATTATTTAAGAGTAAACAGTATAAATAAAATCTTAAAAGATAACCACAATAAAAACTACCATTATGAATAGCAATATTCATGTTTTAATTGATGAAGGTATGTCTACTTATAAAAAACCGACAGGTATTGGATTACACGCATTAAATCTATATCTACATTTGAGAAGATTTTGTAAATGTGAAATAACTAATTATGAATACATGAGATACTTACCCAAAGGAATAAGAAAATTTACTTTAGATTTACTAATAAATTATAAAACAGTTAAGCGTGATTATGATATAATTCATTTCCAAAATCATTATGTACCTTTTATAAAGGGGAAAAGTAAAAAGTTTGTTACAATACATGATTTAGGTGTATTTCATTTCCCTGAAACAGTCCCATTTATTTATATAAAATATAATCAGCATTCGATAATTAAATCTTTGAAAAGAGCTGATGCTATAATTACTCCGTCTGTAGCAATTAAAAATGAAATTATGACAATGTTCAATATATTTAATGAAAAAATATATGTATGTAATGATGGATTAAGAGATGTTTTTTGTAAAACACAACCTGATGTAGTCCCTTTACAAAAATTAGAAATAAGACCATATTCATATTTCTTTTTTTTAGGTAGCTTGTCCAAAAGAAAGAATTTGAAATTTGTTTTAAATGCTTTCATAAAAGCTAAAAAATATAAAAAAATAGATTCAGAAACTTTATTTGTACTTGGCGGTCAAAAATGGTGGGGAGTTTCTGAATTTAAAGAATTGTTAAAAAGTGAATATGGCATAAAAACATTAGGTTATATTGATGATTATATAATTGCGCAATTATACCGTTTTTGTAAAGCTTTTATTTTCCCATCTATTTATGAAGGTTTTGGTATGCCTGTTATAGAAGCGATGAGTCAAGGTGCACCAATTATAGCGTCAAATATCCCAACTAATATTGAACTCAATAATAAACACAATAAACAAATGTATGTATTTGACCTTAATGATGAAGAAGCTTTGATAAATTATATGACTTTAATTGATAAAGAATTTCAAAGTATTCGAGATAATTTAAATTATGGTAAACTTAATGATTATTATTATGACAATGTCGCTGAACAACACTTAAAAGTTTATGAAAAATTTATTTAATTGAACTCTCTATAAAAATGAATTCCCCCACAGCAAATACAATAAAAAAAAATTCTATATATTCATTTTTAACAACCTTTACAAGATTAATTACAAATTTTATTGTATTCTGGTTTTTAGCAAGGTTTTACGGTCCTGAAATTTTTGGTCAATTTACATTTTCACATACAGTTGCTACAATTTTTATTTTTTTTGCTGATTTTGGTTTCGATATATTATTAACTACCGAAGTAGCGAAGTATAAAAATCACCATCAAGAAATATTTTCAAAATTATTCCGCCTAAAGTTATTGTTTATATTTGTTACAACATTAATGATGCTTGGGTTTATATATTTTGTAAAAGTTAGTATAATATCAAAATACTTATTAAGTATTTTTTGTGTTTTTTTAATTTTTTCTTCAATTAATAATTTTCTCAATGCATACTTTAAGGGATTTGAAAAACTTGAATACGAAACAAAAGTATCATTTTATTCAAATTTTAGTTTACTAATATTAGTAGGGATTTTCATATATCTAAAATTGAATGTGGTTTTTATTGCTATTATGTTTTCTTTTTCAAGAATAATAGGAACTTATTTTGCAATAAAATACATTAAATTAATAAATGACTTTAACTTCAACATTACAACTAAACCTAACTTAAGTTTTAGAAATAGTATAGCAATATATGGTGCTCATTATATATTTAATTTTATTTACTTTAATATTGATACGGTATTAATCGCATTATTATTAAATGAAAAATCAGTTGGATTATATCAAGCAGTATTCAAAATAATTGCTCTATTATTAATTATCCCGGAAATTATAAATAATGTTATGCTACCCACACTTTCAAGACTCAATGTGGAAAATATTGATTTATGGAAAGGTGTTGGTAATATGATGCAAAAAATATTATTAATTATTGGTATACCACTATCTTTAATATGTATAATAAATGCTGATTCAATCATTAATATTATTTATGGAATAAACAATTATAGGGAATCGGTGCAGATACTTAGAGTATTTGGTTTTGTAGTTTTATTGCGTTTTCTACTGGAACCTTATGGGATGATACTTACAACAAAAAATCGTCAAGAAATTAGAACTTATACAGTAATTTTTGTAACTATATTCAATGTTATTGCTAATTTAATATTTCTTCCTTTGTATGGAATAATAGCATCAGCATATATATCATTAATATCAAATTTTATTATTCTTGCTGTTTATATGTTATATAACATTGAATTTGTAAAAGAGGTTATAATTAGATTTACAACTTTTTTTCTTTTTATAGTAGCTTTATTTTTAGTTATTATTAATAAACTATATAATATTAATTTGTTACTTAATCTTATTGCTGTTGTTGTTATTTATCTATTTTTTGGTATAAAATATTTTTTTACTAATCAGGAATTGGAAATTTTGTTGCCTGTAAAAATTTATAAACTTTTTAAAAAATAAACTTATTTATGAACATAATTTCAATCTTATGTTTATTAATATTTTTTTCACTTTTTGTTTCTTTGTTTATAAAAGGCACTGATATTTTTGCTCCTGGAAGATTATTTACAATGATATGGTCTTTTGCTATAGGTTTAACCGAGTTTAAATTGAGCAGATTACAATACGATTGGCCATTGTATGGTTGGATTTTATTATTGATAAGCATAATCTCCGTTCTATTAGGAATATTTGTTATATATGTTATTAATTTTAATAAAAAAATTTATTCTATTGATTATATAAGAACTTTACAAAAAAACTATAAACTTGATACTAAATCGTTTATCAAAATATTAATACTTTTATTTCTTATATATTCAATTTCTTATATAGTAATATATTCTGTAGTTGGATATATCCCGATTTTTACAAGAAATCCAAATGATACACGAACAAAATGGAGTTTATTTGGGTTTGGATTACTAATACACTTAGCACCAACTATTATTTATTTTATAATACTTTTTTTTGTATTGATTAAAAAACAATATATAAAGAAAATTATTTTGTTTCTAATAATGCTTATTACATTAATTACATTTTTATTGTTATTACAAAGATTTGGGTTATTAATTTCTATAGTATTAACAGTTGTTTTCATTTATTATGGTACTCATAAGTTTAATTACAAAACTGTAATAATTGCTTTAATAATTCTTGCTGGACTTTCATACAGTATATTATCATTACGTGCTGGAGGATTAATATTAGAGTATTTACATTATACATCAAAAATGAAATATAGTATAAAATATTCTATTTTTACTGAACCGTATATGTATGTAGTAATGAATCTGGAAAATTTTACTTATGCTACGAGTAAGATTGAAGAGTATACATATGGATTGTATACATTTGATTTTTTATTTGCTATTACGGGTTTAAAGCATTGGTTGAAAGAATATATTGGTTTAAATGATACGCCATTTTTGTTATCAAAAAACTATAATACATATAGTATGTTTTTTGTATTTTATCGTGATTTTGGAATTTTAGGGTTGTTTTTTCTATCATTTTTATTCGGGATTATAGTTTCATTGCTTTATTACCGAATGAGAAAAGAACCTAATATTAACACTATATCTATCTATGGAATTTTTGTTCTAGTAATTCTCTTTTCATTTTTTAATCCTATGTTAAGTTGGTTATTCTTTATTTTTAATATTGTGATTATATATTTAGTTTCATACATAATAAATATTCGAAGTTTAGGAAGACGAGGTTAATTAATGAAAATTGGTATTGATGCTAGAGTTCTTAATAAAGGGATTACAGGAACAGGAAGATATTTATCTAATTTATTACAAGAAATTCCTAAAATTGACAATAAAAACGAATATTTTTTATTTACTACAAAAGATTTAACCTTTGATAAAAATTTCTATAAAATCATAAAATATGAAAGCTATAGTGTACCTTTTAAACTATATTCTCCATTATGGCTAAATTTCATAATACCAAATCTTATTAAAAAACTTGAAATCGATATTTTTTTTTCTCCCAATATCTTATTGCCATTTACTAAAAATAGTAAGGTAAAATATATTACAACTATACATGATGTAATCCCTTTTATTTATAAAGAATTTTATTCATTTAGTTATAGAGTTTACTTATCAATTTTATTACCTCTTACACTTAAAATTGCTGATAAGATAATTACTGTTTCAGAGCATTCAAAAAATGATATCTCGCGTATTTTTAAAATAGATAAAGGTAAAATAGAAGTTATTTATAACACTGCTTCAAAATTATTCAAACCAAGAATTATTAATGAATCTGAGTTCCCACATAATTTCTTTGAATTGAACTTACCCCCTAAATATTTATTATATGTCGGAGCAATAGAAAAAAGGAAAAATATCGGGACTATATTAAAAATAATAGATACACTTAGAGAGAAGGGTAGTAATTTACAATTAGTTATAGTAGGTAATTATGATTATGGATACAAAGAATTTGTAGAAAAACTTGATGCAAAAAAAGAATACATTAAAGTATATCATAAAGTAGAAGATGATATTTTGCCCTATGTTTATAATAAAGCTTTTGCATTTTTATTCCCATCTTATTATGAGGGATTTGGTATTCCGCCTTTAGAAGCAATGCAATCTGGTATTCCAGTTTTAACTTCTAATACTTCATCCCTTAGGGAAGTTGTTGGAGAAGGCGGAATTATGCACGCACCTGAAGATTATTATGCTTTTGTAAATGATATTATAAAATTAGAGAAGGATAATGATTTTTATAATATTATTAGAGATAAAGGTTTAGAACAATCAAAAAAATTTAATATTAATATTATAACACAAAAATTGGTAAATCTTTTTAATGAAATGAGTTAATAATAAATGAAAGTATTATTAGTTATTACAAAATCCGAAATCGGTGGAGCTCAGGTTTTTGTATTAAAACTTGCAAAGTCTCTTAAAAAATTGGGAGTTGATGTTCATGTTGCTGCTGGTGAAGGAAATTTTTTGTTTAATGAACTTCCTAAGTATGATATCCCTCATTTTTATCTTAACTCCCTTAAGCGTGATATCAGTATATTCAACGCTTTATATTTCATTTTTGATTTGTTCAAACTATTAAAAAAGAATGATTTTGATATAGTACATCTAAACAGCACAAACACTTTATTAGGCACTCTTTCAGCACGCTTATTAAAAAGGAGACCTAAAATAATTTTTACATTTCATGGACTCTCTTTACTTGACAAAAATTATAAGTCTAATCCAATCCTTAAGTTGTTGAGCAAATTTTATTTTAAATTGCTAATAAGATTGATTGACAAATCTATTTTTGTAAGTCAGCTAAATTTCAATGAAGCTAAAGAATATAAATTAGTCGATACCGGAGAAATTATTTACAATGGTTTATGCGAAAGCGAATTATCTTTTTTAGCTCGTGAGGATGCAATAAAATTTTTTTCAACAAAATGTAATTTAGATTTATCTAATTTTTTTTTAATCGGCTCGGTAGGCCGGCTTTCATATCCAAAGAATTATGAATTCCTTATTCTTAATTATATCAAAATTAAAAAAGCAATCCCCGAATCAAAAGTAATCATAATTGGTGATGGACCTAATTTTAATTTATATCAGAAAATGATAAAAAAATTAGGAATTGAGAATGATTTTTTTCTTGTTGGTGCAATAAAAAATTCTTATAAATATATAAAAGCTTTTGATGTTTTTACTCTGCCTTCTTGCTATGAAGGCTTATCAATTAGTTTAATTGAAGCAATATTTGCAGAAATCCCTATCTTAGCTTCGGATGTTGGTGGCAATAGAGAAATTGTTAATGATAATTATGACCAACTTTATCAGCTTGATAATATTGAAGAATATATTTCTAAGTTAATTAAGATAAAAAATAATAAGTCACAGTATCAAAAGTATAATGCCAATATGAAAAATAGATTTTCCTTGAAAGACATGGCAGATAAATATTACAGTGTATATCAAAATATTTTAATAAAGTAGAAATTTCTATGTATGACATAATTATTATCGGTGCTGGAATTGTTGGTTTGGCTTCAGCATTAAAGATGCTCGAAAAAAATCCAAACCTAAAATTGCTGATTCTTGAAAAGGAAAATGATGTTTCTCAACATCAAACGGGTAATAACAGCGGCGTTATTCATTCTGGAATTTATTATAAACCGGGAAGTTTGAAAGCCCTTAACTGTATTCGTGGATATAAAATGCTTATTGACTTTTGTAACAGAAATGAGGTTAATTATAAAATAACTGGAAAAATTATTGTTGCTACTTCAGAAGAGGAAATCCCAATTCTAAATAATATTTATGAACGAGGTCTTCAAAATGGTCTTGATGGCTTAAAAAAACTAAATCTTAACCAGATGAAAGAATTTGAACCCTATGTAAATGGAATTGCAGGAATTTTTGTCCCGCAAACAGGAATTATTGATTATTTTGAAGTTTCAAAAAAATATCTCGAATTAATTTTAAAATATAATTGCAAAATAAAATTCAATCATTGTGTTAGTGATATTAAAATCAGAACAGATTTTTCTGAAGTAATAACCGAAAACGAATCATTCAATTCAAAAGTTGTTGTTACTTGTGCAGGATTGCAGTCAGATAGAATTGCTAAAATGACACATCCTGAACTTCCTCTAAGGATTATTCCATTCCGCGGCGAGTATTATAAATTAAAAAGTGAAAAAACACATTTTGTAAATTCATTAATATATCCAGTGCCAAATCCTGAATTTCCATTCCTCGGAGTTCATTTTACAAGAATGATTAATGGTGATGTAGAAGCCGGTCCAAATGCTGTATTAGCTTTAAAACGAGAAGGTTATTCGAAAACAAGTTTTAATCTTAGAGATACAATTGATACTTTAACATGGAAAGGTTTTTATAAAATTATACGAAAGAATTGGAAGGTAGGTCTTTATGAATATTATCGCTCTTTCAGCAAAAAAGCTTTTGTTAGTGCTTTGCAAAAATTAATTCCTGAAATTCAAGAAGAAGATTTAATTGCTGGCGGAGCAGGAGTTCGTGCGCAGGCTTGCAGTAAAGATGGCGGTTTACTTGATGATTTTTATATAGTTGAAGACAAAAGAATAATTCATGTTTGTAATGCACCATCACCAGCAGCTACTGCCTCTTTATCTATTGGAGATTATATTTCAGAAAAAGTGATGCAGCAGATTTAAAATTTATCAAGAGGAAAAATTGAGTAAAAAAGTTGAAAAAATATTTTTACTAACGACTGATTTTATAACCATTAATTTATCCTGGTTTCTTTTCTTTTATTTGCGCGTAAACACCGGCTGGTTTGAACTTATTTCTCAACCTGATTTCTTTTTGCCAATGCTGACAATTTATTTCTACTGGCTGATTATTTTTACAATTGTTGGCATGTATCGCACATGGTTTGCTCAATCCCGCTTTGATGAAATTTCTACTTTGTTCAAAACCTCTTTTGTGGGAATTTTTATTCTTCTATTTTTAATTCTTTACGATGATTATAAATCAGGCGTAGCAACACCTTTTCGATTTTATATTTTTATTTATTGGCTAATCTTTTTTGTAATTGTTAGTATCGGAAGAATATTAGCACGGAGCATTCAGAGAAATCTATTAATAAAAGGAGTAGGAAGAAGAAATGCTTTAATAATTGGATTTAATCCCAGGGCACTTGAAATTTTTGATATGATTGAAAATCATAAAGCTCTCGGACTTGATGTTGTTGGATTTATTGCAGTTCTAAATGAAAATGTTGATAAAGATTATAAAGGCGTAAAAGTTTTAGATACAGTTGATAATCTCGAATCAATAATTAAAAAATATAATGTTAAGAATGTTATAATTTCTGTAGAACGCCACCATGAAGATTTAATTCTTGATGTAATTTCAAAGTGTAACGGGAATGAAGTTGAAATTAAAATTGTGCCCGACCTTTATGACATAATTAGCGGTCAGGTAAAGACCTCTCAGATTTATGGAATACCTTTAATTGATATCATGCCTGAGTTAATGCCAGAATGGGAAAAAAAATTGAAGAGATTGATGGATATTGTATTTTCATTGATATTGTTAATTGTCACATCTCCTATAACTCTTTTAGCAGCAATTGCAATAAAACTTGAAAGTGAAGGTCCGGTTTTTTATAAACAAGAACGAATGGGAATGAATGGTAAAATTTTTAAGATAATAAAATTTAGAACAATGATTAATGATGCAGAAAAATATACAGGGCCGGTGTGGTCAACTAAAAATGACCCTCGTATTACAAAAGTTGGAAAATTTTTACGTAAAGTTCGTCTCGATGAAATTCCACAAGCAATTAATATTTTAAAAGGAGACATGAGCTTTGTAGGACCTCGTCCTGAAAGACCATATTTTGTTGAGAAACTTTCAAAAGAAATTCCGCTATATAAAAGAAGACTCAAAGTTCGACCTGGTTTAACAGGCTGGGCACAAGTAAAACATAAATACGATGAATCAATTGAAGATGTAAAAATTAAATTGCGCTATGACTTGTTTTATATAGAAAATATGAGTCTGAGATTAGATTTTAAAATTATTCTTCGAACTATTTTTGTAGTCTTGTTTGGAAAAGGACAATAAAATGAAAACACTTGTTATCATACCTACTTACAATGAACTTGATAATGTTCAAAAATTAATTCCACATATCATCGAAAAATATCCAGAGCTGGATATTTTAATTGTGGATGATAATTCTCCTGATGGAACTGCAAATTATGTTGAAGAATTAAGTAAATCAGAACCTCGTGTTAAATTAATCAAACGAGAAAAGAAATTAGGATTAGGAACGGCTTATGTAGAAGGATTCAAGTATATGTTAACTAATGGCTATGATGCTGTAATTCAGATGGATGCAGATTATTCTCACGACCCAAAAGAGATAAAAAATTTTTTGAAGAAAATTAAAGATTACGATTTGGTTATTGGCAGCAGATATATTAATGGTGTTCGTGTTATAAACTGGCCAATAAGAAGATTATTATTAAGTTATTTTGCAAATCTTTATACTCGAATAATTACAGGAATGCCGATTAAAGATGCAACGGGCGGATTTAAATGTATTAAAAGAAATGTTATTGAATCTATTAATCTTGATGAGATTCGTTCAAATGGTTATTCTTTTCAGATAGAAATTAATTTTTTAGCGTGGAGGAAAAAGTTTAAGATAATAGAAATTCCAATTGTGTTTGTAGAAAGAGTACAAGGTTCATCAAAAATGTCTAAAAAAATTGTTCGGGAAGCTGTTTTTATGGTCTGGAAATTACGCCTTAAATCTCTTCTTGGATTAATAAAGTGATAAAAATGGTTGACCTATCAATCATAATTGTAAATTATAATGTAAAAGAATTTCTTTTGAATCTTCTTGATTCAATTAGAAAAGCAAGAAAAAATTTTTCGATTGAAGTTATTGTCGTAGATAATGCTTCTGATGATGGCAGTGTAGAAACAATTAAAGAAAAATTTCCTGATGTAAAATTAATTGCCAACAATAAAAATATTGGTTTTGGTGCCGCAAATAATTTAGCTATGAAAGAAGCACAAGGGAAATACTTTCTTTTGCTGAATCCCGATACTATTGTTCGTGAAGACACTTTTGAAGTAATGATAAATTTTTTTGAATCACATCCTGAATGTGGAATTGCTGGCTGCAAAGTTCTAAATCCTGACGGTTCACTTCAGCTTGCTTGCAGACGAGGATTCCCAGGTCCCTGGACCTCATTCACAAAAGTAATGGGCTTGAGTAAATTGTTTCCTAAGAGTCGTCTCTTTGCAAAATATAATTTAACTTATCTCGATGAAAATCAAACTTATGAAGTTGATGCTGTAAGCGGTGCTTTTATGATGATGAGAAAAGATGTTTATGAAAAGATTGGCGGATTTGACCCCCAGTTTTTTATGTATGGCGAAGACCTCGATTTATGTTACAGAGCTCAAAAAGCTAACTTTAAAGTTTATTATGTTCATTCAACTGAAATTATTCATTACAAAGGTGAAAGTACAAAACGCAGCAGCATTGACGAAACAAAATTATTTTATGATGCAATGCATCTTTTTGTAAGAAAACATTTTTCTTCTTCATTTATTGTTGAATCAATTTTACAAATAGCAATTCTTTTCAGAAAATTAATTGCTTTTGCAAATGTTTATAAACTTGCTCTCATAAGCATTTTATGCGACTTTATTTTTCTTAGTGCATCTGTTTATCTCGCAGAAAAAATTTACTCAAATGAACATTGGCGTGGTTTTCCAGATTATGTTATACCCTGGATTTATTTTGCCCCTTCTTTAATGCAAATAATAATTTCAAGTTTTGGAGGTGCTTATAATAAAAATTCAATATCTGTTCTTAAAAGTTTAATAACGCTTTTTTATGGATTTATAATTTTATCTGCGGTTACATATTTTCTTAAGCAATTTGCTTTTAGCCGAGCAGTTGTTTTAATAACATACATTTTGGCTTTAGTTTTATTTTCACTATGGAGAATAATTTTCAAAGTTGTATTTAAATTAGGATTAGTTAGTGATTCAAAAAAAGCAAGAACATTAATTGTAGGAAGTGAAAGTAAAGCAAAAGAACTGGCAGAAAAATTAAAGTCGAATATTACCTCACTTTATCAAGTTGTTGGATTTATTGGATTCAACAGAAAAAATATTGGCAATCAAATTGGCAGTTATAAGGTGCTTGGTTCTTTAGATAATTTGAGAAAAATTATAACAGACCAAAAAGTTGAAAAGGTTATTTTTTCATCAGAAGAAATTTCTTTTGACCAGATATTTGCTGTTGTATCAGAATGTCAGGGATTAAATGTAGATTTTATGGTAGCCGGGAAAGAACTAAATTATCTTGTGGGCAAATCATCAGTAACGATGCTCGATAATATTCCATTGCTTACAATTCAATATAACATTTCTTCCTTTGGCCATCGAATTACAAAACAAATTTTTGATTTTGTTTTGAGTTTAATCTTAATTTTGTTTTTAGTTTATCCTTCTATATATTTATTTCAAAAGTTAACATTAAAGAAGAATGATTTCATTAAATTTGTTCTTGAAATTCCAAAAGTATTGACAGGGAAAAAAAGTTTTGTAGGACCGAAAGATACATCTTACTATGGTGAACTTTTTGTTGGGAAGAAAGGATTGACAGGATTATGGTATGTAGAAAATATTTCTTTTAATGATGAAGAAGAGATTAAGAGCCTTGACCTGTTTTATGCAAAGAATCAAAATATCTGGCTCGATTTAGAAATACTTGGAAGAACAATTTCAAAAATGTTTTTTAGGACGGAGTAAAAATGGCAAGAAATACTCTTGATTTTGAAAAGCCAATAATTGAATTGGAAAACAAAATTGAAGAGATGCGCAAATATGAAGGGCATCTCGATATATCAAATGAAATTAAAACACTTGAGGAGAAAGTAATTCAACTCAAAAAAAATATTTACGAGAATTTAACTCGCTGGCAAAGAGTTCAGCTGGCACGCCATCCCGAAAGACCTTATACTCTCGATTATATTTACATGATGACCGAGAATTTTGTAGAACTTCATGGTGACCGTCTTTTTAAAGACGACCATGCTATTGTTGGTGGTTTTGCAAAACTCGATGAATACAAAGTAATGATTATTGGTCATCAAAAAGGGAGAGATACAAAATCAAATCTGTTCCGAAACTTTGGAATGCCAAACCCTGAAGGTTATCGAAAAGCATTGAGATTAATGAAACTTGCTGAAAAATTTAATAAACCTGTAATTACAATGCTCGATACACCTGGGGCATATCCTGGTTTAGAAGCAGAACAGCGGGGTCAAGCAGAAGCTATTGCAAGAAATCTTTTGGAGATGAGCAGACTCAAAGTTCCAATCATTGTAGTAATTATTGGTGAAGGTGCAAGCGGTGGTGCACTCGGTATTGGTGTTGGCGATAGAATTTTAATGCTTGAAAATACCTGGTATTCAGTTATTAGTCCTGAGTCCTGCTCAAGTATTTTATGGCGAAGCTGGGACTATAAAGAACAAGCAGCAGAAGCTCTTAAACTTACTGCCAGTGATTTGCTTCAACAGGGTATTATTGATAGAATTGTTCCAGAACCTTTAGGCGGAGCTCACAAAGACCATCAGGCTATGGCTAATACTCTAAAATCAATTCTCAAAGAAGAATTAGCAGCACTTATTAAAATTAAACCTGAAAAGCTTGTTCAAAATCGTCTCGAAAAATTTGCCAAAATGGGAGTTTATGTTGAGTAATTAGGAATTGAGTGTAGAATATCGAATATCGAATATAGAATATAGAATGTAGAATGTAGAATGTAGAATATTGAACATTTACCGTTGAACATTGAGCGTTGAACATTGAATATTGAGCATTGAACATTGAGCGTTGAATATTGAACATTGAATATCGAGCATTTAGCATTGAATATCGACCATTTAACATTAAGAACTGCAACATTAATACTGTTACTTGAGCATTGAAAGTTGAGAATTAAAAATCTGAAATTGGCATAATCTTTTATTTCTTAATTCACTTTAAAAATATGTTGACTCATACTACTGAAATCAGGGTTCGTTATGCAGATACAGACAAAATGCAATTTGTTTACAATGGCAAATATTTGGAATATTTTGAAGTAGGTAGAACCGAACTTTTAAGGTCTACAGGTTTATCTTATGCAGAGCTTGAAAAAAATGGTTATCAACTTCCTTTGATTGAAGCAAATGTAAAGTATAAAAATCCTGCTTATTATGATGATATTCTTGAAATAGAAGCCAGTGTTAAAGAATTGTATTCTTCTAAGGTTCATATTGAATATGTGATAAGAAGAAAAGAAACTAAAGAATTGATAGCAGAAGGATTTACAACTCATATTTTTATTAAGACAGATACAAAAAAAGCAGTTCGTCCACCCCAAATTTATATTGAAGCTCTAAAGCAATATTTTTAATTCAATCGACAATTAATTTATTCTTTCCATTTTGCTTTTTGTAACTTACTATCGGCTTCTGCATACTCATCTTTCTTCGATTTTTTGTAATTTGATTTTGTTATTTCAATCATAATTGCAGAATGTTTGAAAAAATAAAAGAACTTACAAAAGACACTGTCATTTACGGAATAAGCACAATTATAGGAAGATTTTTGAATTTCCTTCTTGTTCCTTTTTACACAAATGTTTTTACTCCAGCCGAAGTTGGTATCTATTCCAATATTTATGCTTACATAGCTTTTCTAAATATTATTTTTATTTATGGAATGGATGCTGCTTTTATGAAATACAGTTCGACTGCACCTGATAATAAAAAGAAAGAAGCATACTCTACCGCATTTTTATGTGTAACAATTTCGTCAATAATTTTTTCTGCAATTTTATTTTTATTCAGATATCCATTCGTACACTTAATCGAAATACCTCAAAATTATTTTTATCTCTACTACTATTTAATACTAATTATTTTCACCGATACACTTGCTATTGTGCCTTATGCAAATTTAAGATTGCAAAGAAAAGCAGTAAGATTTACGATGATTCGTCTGAGCAATATTTTATTGAACATTCTACTTAATATTATTCTTGTGTTAAAATATAAAATGGGAATTGAAGCAATATTAATTGCCAATCTTTCTGCTTCTTTGTTTTCTTTGATTCTGCTCTCGAAGGATATCATTAAAAATCTTGTGTTAAAGATTGAAAAAGAATTTTTAAAACCCATGTTAAAATTTGCTATTCCATATTTGCCTGCTAGTATTGCAGCTACAATTGTTCAGGTGATAGATAGACCAATTGTTCTTGCTCTTACAAATGAAGAAACTCTTGGAATTTATCAGGCAAATTATAAACTTGGAATTTTCATGATGTTGATTGTTCAAATGTTTCAATTTGCCTGGCAGCCTTTTCTTTTGAATACTGCAAAAGAAAAAAATGCTAAGGAAATTTTTTCAAAAGTACTTACGCTTTTCTTGATTGCCTCATCAATTGTATGGTTAATTCTATCTTTGTTTATCGAAGATATAGCAAAAATAAAATTTTATGGAAATGTGAGTTTAATTGGTTATAAATTTTGGGGTGGACTTTCTATTGTCCCAATAATTTTATTGGCTTATTTATTCAATGGGATGTATGTTAATTTTCAAGCTGGATTGTATATCGAAGAAAAAACAAAATATTTTCCAATAGTTACAGGCTCTGGTGCTTTAGTAAATATTGTGGTAAATATTTTATTAATTCCAGTTTTTGGAATAATGGGAGCTGCGCTTGCTACTCTTGCAAGTTATATGGTAATGGCAATTACTTTATTTTTGTTCTCACAAAAATTTTATAAGATAAAATATGAGTATGAAAAAATTTTAAAAATATTATTGCTCGTTTTTGTAACTTGCATTGCCTATTATTTCATTTATTATGAAGGCTGCTTAAATATCCCCATAAAAATTTTAATAATGATTTTTTTCTTTGTCATGTTAATCCTGCTAAAAGTTATAAGCAAAGAATCAATTTTTAAGTTGAACAAAATGATTTTTCAAAAATCATGAACGAGATAAATCCAAAAGATATTATAAAACTCTTAAAAGAATATGAAAGAATTAAGAAAGTTTTGAACGAAAAATATTATTTGACTGCAATAATTTTTGTTACTATTGCTTTAGTTCTTGTAATCTCCTTTTTTATAACTGTAGATTCTAAATTAGGAATGTTAGCTAAAATTTTTTTGCCTCTATTGTTTTTGTTTCTGATATGGGAAGTTTTTTTGTTAACAAAATATTACATAGATAAAAAATTATTTGTTATAATTTCATCATTATTGAACAAACAAGAAGATGGAGAAGGAATTAGTGGAGAAAGTTCAAATAAAGGTTAAAAGAATTTCAGAAAATTTTTTAGATATACCATTACCAAAATATGCTACAGAAGGAAGCAGCGGTTTGGATTTAAGAGCTGCTGTAGAAGATAAAGTAATCATTCCTAAAGGTAAATTTGCTTTAGTTCCGACAAACATAAAAGTAGAAATTCCGGAAGGATTTGAAATTCAGGTACGTCCAAGAAGTGGTTTGGCAGCAAAACATGGAATTGGATTATTAAATTCCCCTGGAACAATTGATTCTGATTATCGAGGTGAAATTAAAGTTATTCTTTTCAATTTTGGAGAAGAAGATTTTGTTATAAATCGTGGTGATAGAATTGCTCAGATGGTTCTTTCAAAAGTTTATAAAATAGAATTTATTGAAACTAATGAATTAAATAATAGCCACCGAGGAGAGGGTGGTTTTGGGCATACTGGGTTAAGTTAAAATTAGAACACAGATAACACAGATTTGACAGATGACCACAGAATAAGAATCTGTGAGAATCATGTCTAATCAGTGTCATCAGTGTTCAATTTCTCAGAGATAGAACAAAAAAATAAATACAATGACAGAATATTTATACCAAGAATTAACAGAAAAAATAATTTCATGTTTTTACAAAGTTTATAATACCTTAGGTTATGGATTTTTAGAAAAAGTATACGAAAATAGTCTTATCATAGAATTAACGAAAGCAGGGTTGAAAATTGAAAAGCAAAAACCAATTAAAGTTTATTATGAGGGTTATAGTGTTGGTGATTATTTTGCAGATATTATAGTAGAAGATTTAATAATATTAGAATTAAAAGCTACAGAGTGTATAGTAGAAGAGAATGAATTACAGTTAATAAATTACTTAAAAGCTACAAATAAAGAAGTTGGGTTGTTGTTAAATTTTGGGAAGAAACCTGAAGTAAGAAGAAAAATATTTACAAATGATAAAAAAAGATTGGGAAATAGAGAACACAGATAACGCAGATTGGACAGATGACCACAGAAAAAAATCTGTGAGAATCATGTATCATCAGTGTCATCAGTGTTCAATTTCACATAAAAGTAAAAGGAAATAGGTGCATAGATGTCAGACTTCATACATTTACACAATCATTCACACTACAGTTTACAGGATGCAGCATGCACAGTTGAAGACTTAGTTTTGGCGGCTAAGAGAAATGACATGCATGCAGTAGCACTTACAGACCATGGAGTAATGTTTGGCGTTCTCCAATTTTATAAAAAAGCAAAAGCAGAAGGAATTAAACCAATTATTGGAATGGAAGCTTATGTTGATTTTGAAAAAAGCAGATTTGAAAAAGTAACTGATTCAGAAAATGGAAAAAGAAAATCAAAACATTACAGTCATCTTTTGCTGCTAGCAAAAAATGAAATCGGTTATAAAAATTTAATGAAGATTTCTACAATCGGTCATACTGAAGGCTTTTATTACAAGCCAAGAATTGATATGGAAGTTTTGAATAAATATCATGAAGGATTAATCTGTACTTCTGCATGTCCTGCAGGACCAATATCGACACAACTAATTAATGATAATTGGGAAAAAGCAAAAGAAATTGCAATCAAACTAAAAGAATTATTCGGTGATGATTTTTATCTTGAAATTCAAGACCATGGAATGGATGTCGAAAAACCAATTTTAGCTGGAATGCCTAAACTTGCAAGAGAACTGAACATAAAACTTGTAGCAACAAATGATATTCACTACATAGAAAAAGACCATTCTATTGCACATAACATTTTATTACTTCTTGGTGATAAAACAGGTAATGCAGATTATCGAGATTTAAGGTATGGAACTGACCAGATTTATTTTAAAAGTGCAGAAGAAATGAAAAAACTTTTCAAGAATTATAAAGGAGCAATTGAAAATACACTAGAGATTGAAGAAAAAATAAATTTAACACTTGATTCTAAAACTCATCATTTCCCTGTTTTTCCAATTGATAATGGAAAATCACCCGAAGAATATTTAACACAATTAGTCTACGAAAGGCTAGATAAAAGATTCAAAAAAATTACAAGTGAAATTCAAGACCGCCTTAAATATGAATTGAATGTAATTATTGAAATGGGTTATGCTGGATATTTCCTGATTGTGCAAGATTTTATTAATGCTTCAAAACAAAGAGGAATACCAGTAGGACCAGGTAGAGGAAGTGCAGCTGGAAGTTTAGTTGCTTATGTTTTAGGAATCACAAATGTTAATCCACTTGAATATGATTTGCTATTTGAAAGATTTTTAAATCCAGCAAGAAAATCTATGCCTGATATTGATGTTGATTTTGCTGATGATAAAAGAGAAGAAGTAATTAATTATGTGAAAGAAAAATATGGAGAAAATTCTGTTGCACAAATTATTACATTTAACAGACTTTCGTCGCGACAGGTTATTCGTGATGTTGCACGAGTTTTAAAAATTCCAATTCCACAGGTTGATAACATTACGAAATGGATTCCTACAAAGTTTGGAAGAGTATACACGATTGATCAGGCTTTAGATGAAGTTCCAGAACTTCAATGGATTAAGAATTCCGATGACCCGACAATTAAAGAATTGATAAAGTATGCAAGAATACTCGAGGGCATGAATCGAAATGCTTCCAAACATGCTGCTGGTGTTGTTATTACTCCAGGAGATGTAAGCGATTTTGTTCCTCTTGCAATTTATGGTGAACAGGGAGAAACTGCAACTGTTACTCAATTCAATATGAAAGACCTTGAAGATTCTGGAATTTTGAAAATGGATTTTCTTGGTCTTGATACTCTTTCAATCATTCGAGATACTATTGAACTTGTTAAGGAAACAAGAGGAGAAACAATTGATATTGAAAATATTCCTGTAGATGACCCAAAAACTTATGAACTTTTTGCCAAAGGTCAAACAACTGCTGTATTCCAGTTCGAATCTGCTCCAATGCGTGAATATCTAAAAAAACTTAAACCTACCAGCATTAAAGACCTTGCTGCAATGAATGCACTGTATCGCCCAGGTCCAATGGATTTTATTGATGATTTTATTGCTCGTAAGCATGGAAGAAAAGAAATAACTTATTTACATCCAGTCCTTGAACCAATATTAAAAGAAACTTATGGTATTATAGTTTATCAGGAACAGGTAATTCAGATTGCAAATAAAGTTGCAGGTATGTCTCTTGCCGAAGCTGATTTGCTTAGAAGAGCAATGGGAAAGAAAGACCTAAAGGCAATGCAGGAACAACGAGAAAAATTTATTAAAGGAGCAGAACAAAATAATATTGATGCAAAAATTGCCGGTGAAATTTTTGATGCTATCGATAAATTTGCTAACTATGGTTTTAATAAAAGTCATGCTGTTGCTTACAGTATTCTTGCATATCAAACAGCTTATCTTAAAGCTCATTATCTTGAAGAATTTTTAGCAGCAAATCTTTCAAATAAATTTGATAATACTGACAAGGTTACAATTTTACTTGAAGAATGCAGAAAACTTGGTATTAAAGTTCAACCGCCTGATATTAATCATCCAACTGTAAAATTTCAGGTTAAGGATAAAAAAATAATTTTTGGTATGGCAGCAATTAAAAATGTTGGAATTCAAGCAGTAGAAGAAATTCAAAGAGCTCATGATGCTCTTGGAAGAGATTTTAAAAGCATTTATGATTTCTGTGCAAATGTTGATACAAGAATTGTTAATAAACGAGCACTTGAAGGACTTGTGCTTGCAGGTGCTCTTGATTCATGCGGCGGTACAAGATCCCAAAATTTTGCTGCTATTGAAGAAGCTCTTGAATTTGGCAGTAAAATTAAAACAGCAAAAGAATCTCATGCCGATAGCCTTTTTGCTACAAACACAGAAGAGTTTCATTATGAAGAACCTGCACTTCCTGATGTTAGACCTTGGGATTCTCGTGAAAGACTTGCTAAGGAAAGAGAAGTTCTTGGATTTTATTTGAGTGACCATCCTTTAAGAAAATATGAAATTGAATATAACTCGTTTGCAACTGTTCATCTCGGAGAATCAGAAACATTCAACTTTAATGATGCTGTTCGTGCCTGTGGTGTTGTAACTGATGTAACCCATAAAATGGATAAAAACGGAAATAAAATGGCTTTCTTTAAACTCGATGACTTTTCAGGTTCATGTGATTGCTTGATGTTTTCAAAAACATTTAAGGAGTTTGGCGAACATATTTTTCCTGAATCCACAATTATGGTAAAAGGTAAACTCGAGAGTAGTGGAGATACTGTTAAACTTCATGTCGACGAAGCTTATCCATTAAGTGATGTTAAAAATAAATTTACCAAACGACTTGGAATTATTCTGGATTCTTCTTTCCATACTCCAGAGTTAATTGATAATATTCAACAATTAATGATGCAATTTGAAGGTAGTATTCCAGTTCTTTTGTGTGTGAAAGATAATGGAACGACAAGAGAATTTACAATTGACTACCGAGTAAAATTGGAAGATGAATTTATTGAAAAGATGAAAGAATTAATAGGTGAAGAAAATATAATTTATTTTATAAATTAAATTTCTTTTTTAGTAAATGAATATTTATTTGCAATCAACAAGAATGAATATGATTGAGCTTATTTTATAGATAAGAAGAAAAATTATGCAGTGGTTATATTTAGTTTAAAAATATGCGGTGAGGAAATTATTTTACAATAAGAAATAAAATTTTAAAAAACTTTATTTATTGTTTATCAAAAATTTTTTTGAAAGAATCATGCACGAAAATAAAATTGAGTTTCTTTCAGACATATCAATTTCATTTTTCATTAGACAAAATTCATTTTAATAAAAACATAAGCGTTTGATTTGTTTTTTCTATTTCTTAAGTTTGCAAACACTTAAAAAAATAAGGAAGAATCAATGGAAAAAAAATGGGCATTAATATTAGGAGCATCAAGTGGTTTTGGTGGAGCTTCTGCAGTAGAGCTCTCAAAACATGGATATAATATATTTGGAGTTCATCTTGACCGTCAGGCAACAATGCCACAGGTTCAACAAATTATTAAAAAGATAGAAAAAAATGGTCAGCAGGCTGTATATTTTAATATTAATGCAGCAGACCAAATTAAAATAAATGATACACTCGACGAAATTAAAGAAAGATTTGCTGCTTCAAAGGAACAATCAAAAGTTAATGTATTAATTCACTCACTTGCATTTGGAACACTTAAACCCTTTATTTCAAAAAATCCAGATGAATGTGTAACACCAGCTCAAATGACAATGACACTCGAAGTAATGGCGCATTCTTTAGTTTATTGGACGCAGGGATTAGTATTTAGAGATTTACTTGCACATGGTGGTAGAATATTTGCACTAACAAGTGCAGGTTCACATACTGTAATTCCAAATTATGGAGCAGTATCTGCCGCTAAAGCTGCGCTCGAAGCTCATATTCGTCAATTAGCAGTAGAACTTGGATCAATGAGAGTAACCTGTAATGCAATTATGGCTGGTGTAACAGACACTCCTGCAGGAAGAAAAATTCCAATGTTCGATAAAATGCTTAATGCAGCAAAATTTAAAAACCCTCAAGGAAGACTAACAACACCAGAAGATATTGCCAAAGCTATAGTAGCCTTATGTGATGAAAAATGTGATTGGATTTCTGGCAATGTAATTGGGGTAGATGGTGGAGAATACATTGTAAATTTCATTGGTGAAAAAGCTCATCTTGCTTTCAAAGCAGATTGACAATCCAAACAAATCAGGTATAAATAAATGAACGAATTTACCTTCACAGAAGAACAAAAAATGCTTCGCGAAACTGTGCGAGATTTCGTGAATAATGAAATTAAACCAATTGCATCCAAAATTGATGAGGAAGAAAAAATTCCAGATGACTTGATTAAAAAATTAGCAGAGCTTGGATTCCTCGGTGTATCATTCCCGGAAGAATATGGCGGAGGAGGATTTGGCGAGATTGGTTATTGTATAATGCAGGAAGAAATTGCAAGAGGCTGCATGTCAACTGCAACTTTCATAGGGGCTCATCAATCAATTGGAGCTAATGCAATTTATATTGGCGGTAATGAAGAACAGAAGAAAAAATTTCTTACACCTCTTGCAAAAGGAGAAAAAATTGGCGCGTTCTGTTTGACGGAAGCTCAAGCAGGTTCTGATTCTTTTAATGTAAAAACACGGGCAGAACTTGATGGTGATGAATGGGTTCTTAATGGTGAAAAGCTCTGGATTACAAATGGCGGAATTGCTGATATTGTTACTGTGTTTGCAAGAACTTCAAAAGGAATTAGTGCTTTTATTGTTGAAACTGATACTCCTGGTTTTCATGCTGGACCACCAGAAAAGAAAATGGGAATTAGAGGAAGCACAACTAATCCTATTACATTCGATAATGTAAGAATACCTAAAGAAAATTTATTGGGAAAAGAAGGACGCGGATTTTTACTTGCTATGAAAACACTTGATGCAGGAAGACTGGGTTTAGGTGCTGCATGTCTTGGTGCTGCTAAAGAACTTTTAGAACTTTCTACTCGTTATGCAAAACAAAGAAAACAATTTGATCAAACAATTTCTAATTTTCAGGCGGTTCAATTTATGCTTGCTGAGATGGCAATGATGATTTATAACATGGAATCAATTGTTTATAGAACAGCTGTTGATTATGATTTAGGAAAAGATATTTCATATCAATCTGCAATTGTGAAATTATATTGTTCTGAATCCCTGGATAAAATTGCAGATTATGCAGTTCAAATTCATGGAGGAATGGGCTATACACGCGAATTACCTATTGAAAGATTTTACAGAGATTCTCGTATTAATAGGATTTTTGAAGGCACAAATGAAATTCAAAAAGGCATAATCGCAAGAGATGTAATAAAGAAAAATGGAGTTTTATTTTAAACCTTAGAAAGGAGAAAAATTATATCATGAAACCATTTATATTCACTGATAGCAATTTTGACCAGGAAGCACTTCAATCAAATATTCCTGTTATTGTTGATTTCTGGGCTGCATGGTGTGGTCCTTGTAGAATGATTGCCCCAATAATTGAAGAACTTTCAGATGAGTACGAAGGAAAAATTAAAGTTGGAAAACTCGATGTTGATGAAAACCAAAATACTGCAATTCGATATGGTGTAAGAAGCATTCCTACAGTTCTATTTATTAAAGATGGAAAAGTAATCGACCAGATTATTGGAGCCGTTCCTAAAAGCGTATTTGTAGAAAAGATAAAGAAAATTTTGTGACAATTTAAAACATGTAAATAAAAGAGAAAAAAATGATTTTTTTATTTTTTTATACTTGACAAAGCCAATCAGTGGTATTATTTTTTTATTGAAAAACAAAAGATTTTGAATTATACTGTTTGTCATGAAATAATAAAAATAAGATTGAGCGGCAATTAAATGGACAATAATTTTTTGAGGAATATATTTTATACAGTAAAAAGTTTAGAATTAATTCAACACAATTATTCTAAAATAACTAATTACAATATCTCAAAAAGATAGGAGGTAATTATTGTTTTTTATTTACAACTTTTATCCTTTCAATAACCCTTTCTTAATTAAAATAACAAGCTAAGGAGTAAAGTATGCATCGAAGAATTTTTTACTTTTTGCTATTGCTTGCTCTTTTTCCTGCATTAATTTCAGCAGGAACAAAGGGTAGAATCAAAGGGAAGGTAGTCGATTTGCAAACCGGTGAACCGCTAATTGGTGCCAACATAATTGTACTTGGTACTACAACTGGTGCGGCATCGGATGCAAATGGAGAATATGTCCTTCAAAACCTTGACCCAGGTGTTTATACAGTTCGTGCTTCTTACCTGGGATATCAAGCTGTAACTATTTCAAATGTGAGAGTTAGTGCTGACTTAACAACCTCACTTGATTTCCAGCTTCCAAGCGAAGAAATTCAAGTAGGTACAGTTGAAATTGTAGCACAAAAACCTCTCATTCAAAAAGACAATACCAATGCAGTCCGAATTACAACAAGTGAAGATATACAGGCATTGCCTGTTCGTGGAGTAAATAATATCGTAAGCTTGACTGCTGGTGTTGTTTTACAAAATGGAAATATCTTTATACGTGGTGGTCGATTTGATGAAGTTGGTTACTACCTCGAAGGTGTTCCAATTAAAAATCCAATTACAGGAAATAGAGGTGTAACAATTTCACAAGACGCACTCGAAGAAATTCAAGTTCAAGCTGGTGGTTACACTGCAGAATTTGGTGGTGCAAATGCAGGTATTATCCGTCAGTCATTTAAGTCTGGCGGAACTCAACTAAAAGCAAGTTATGAATATATTACTGATAATATTACATTCAAGAGCAAAGATGATGCTTTTGATGGAAAGAAACGTCTCGGTGCATACTGGTGGGGTTATAATGAACAAAGTGCTGTATTAAGCGGTCCTTTGTTCGATAACAGAGTTAAATTCTTTGCAAATGTAAATTATGTTTATAACAGAGATCCTAATCCACAACCTAACCCAGGTGTAAATTTAGGCATACTCACAGATAATATCACACATGATACAATTAATTTTGTTTATCCTGCGGGTCCACAAAAAGGAGTTCAAGAACATTATCTTACATATACAGGGACTCTTAATTTTGATTTAAAACCAGTGCTTGTAAGATTGTCTGGAACCTATACAACATATAATGGAGAAGTTGTAACAGGAGCTCCTATTGTTAATATTTTACAAACACGCAGAGGTGTAAACGAACAGACAAATGGGGCTCTCAATCTTAAGATTACTCATGTTCTGAGTGGCTCAATGTTTTATGAATTATCTGCTGGCTATTTCTTTGCAAACAGCGAAACTTATACTCCAGGACTTGGTTCTAACTACTGGGTATATGGAGATAGTGTAGCCAATGCAGAAGTTGGATGGACAATTCCAAGAACTCCAACTGACATAGCAAATGGTGTGGTTGGTAGATATGTTAGTCCAACACAAGCAAGTATAATGGGCTTTACATTTAATAGAGACGGTTCAATTCCAACAGGATATGGTAAAAATGATAGAAAAGGATTAACACTTAGTGGTTCTCTTTCTTTCTTGCTTGGTAAAAATCATTCATTCAAGATTGGTGGTGAATATCAACAATATATTTTAAGAAACTGGGGCTTACGTTCTCAAGTAAGCTTGGCTGCTTCTCTGCATAACTGGTTAGTTGCTCATCCCAATGCTACAGAAGATGAAATTAATGCACAAAAGAGACAATTAATTTTAACAAGAGGTGTTAATAATTATGGCTATGATGTTTTTGGTAATGAAACTAACGAAGGGTTCTTTGATGCACCTCATAAACCAGTTTTTGCTGCTGCATACATTCAGGATAAAATTGAATATGAAGACCTTGTTATTAATGCAGGTTTGAGATTTGATTATATTGATATTGATAATCTTACTTTTGTTGACCCAACCAAACCCGATCTTGCAATTAATCCTCAAAGTGGTGAATTATATGAAGCAGGCTGGAAAAAAGTACCTACATTTAGTGCAATAAGTCCTCGTTTAGGATTTTCTTTCCCTGTTACTGACAAAACAGTTTTCCATGCACAGTTTGGTAAATTCGTTCAACAGCCAGCATTGAATACAGCATACTTAGGTTATTATGAATTAGCATGGGAAATTAAAGGTGGTTACTTTATTTCAAGACCAGCCGGTTCAGATATAAGACCAACAAGAACAACTCAGTATGAGTTAGGATTTACTCAACAATTGACTGATTTTATGTCTCTGGATATTACAGGTTATTATAAAGACATAAAAGATCAGGTTCAATTTGTAAATCAACCGGTTGTAAGAACATCAGCATTTCAGAATTATAATATCTTAGCAAATGGAGATTATGCTACTACTAAAGGTGTTGAAATTACACTTAATATGAGAAGATATCAAAGATTAGCTGTTAATGCATCGTTATCATTCCAGGATGCAAGAGGAACTGGTTCAAATCCATATTCAAATAGTGGTGTTGTTGGAGCTCCTCTTGATGGTGTAACTATATTTGTACCAAAATATATCAGTCCACTCCAATTCAACCAAGCATTGAGAGGAAATGTTAATATTGATTATAGATTTGGTCCAAACGATGGCCCAGCAATATTACATGATTTTGGTGTATCAATGCTTGCAATGTTTAACAGCGGACATCCATACACAAGAGGTTTTGGGGCTTTGAATGCTGAAACAGATGCAAGATTTAGACAGCCACTCGAAGCATTAAATGCATCTACTACTCCTGCAGAATTTCAAGTTGATTTGCGTATAGATAAAACATTCAGACTTTTTGATAGATTATCTATGAATGTTTATGTATATGTAATCAACTTGTTCGACAGAAAGAATGTTCGAAATGTATTCCTGAGAACCGGGTCACCTGACGATGATGGTGTAATTTATAATCCAGAATTATCACAACAATTAATTTCAACATACGGCGACCAGTACATCAATCTTTATAAAGCTATTAATATTGATTATCAACAAGGATATGGTGGTGTTCCAGGTGCTGCTACTAATTTGTTATATGGACCACCTCGTCAGATTCGACTTGGTATTAGATTGGAATACTAATAAAGTTTTGAAAAAATAACAGGAGTAAAAAATGAAAATAAAGTTATTCAGATATCTAAGTTTAGCGCTTATTCTTATAGCGTTTACAACAATGGCTCTTGCTAAAGGCGGTGGAAATAAATCCACCAGACTAAATAAGAGTCTTGGTGAGCCAGTTTATACCAAAATTAATATTAATAATATTTCTACATGGATAAAAAATGATGGTGAAACTGACATAAATCAAAATGGAAATTCAGGTTTTGTTTTCCCAAAAGGTAGTAACAAAACTGCAGTTTTTCAGTCAGGATTTCTTTGGGGTGGCAGAGTTGATGGTCAATTCAGAGTAGGAGGTTCAACTTATCGTCAAGGGACAGTACCAGGAAGAATATTACCAAATGGCCAACCTGCAAATCCTAAGGACCCAGATGTTAGAATATATAGAGTTAGAAGAGATTATAAAACAGGGAATTTGGATGCTGAATTATCCGATGGAGATGGACCATCCATAGAAGCTATTCGTGAACAATATGAAAAGGACTGGAATGAATGGCCAGCAGATCAAGGTGCTCCATTCGAAGATGTTGATGCAGATGGGAAATATGATCCTACAATAGATATACCAGGAGTTCCTGGTGCAGACCAAACAGTTTGGTTTGTTTGCAATGATTTAGACCCTGCTCAAACCGACTATATGTATGGTTCTCTTCCAATGGGAATTGAAGAACAAGTTACTGTTTGGGGATACAAGGCTACTGGTGCCTTAGGTAATATGATTTTCAGAAAATTTATAATCATTAATAAAAATCCTGACAAAAAACCTTTTACAGAAATGTATGTATCAATGTGGAGTGATGTTGACGATGGTGATGCTGGGGATGATTTTGCAGGATGCGATACTACCTTAAGCTTAGGTTATGTTTATAATGCTAATGAAGTTGATGCAACTTATAATCCACTTCCCCCACCAGCTGTAGGATTCGATTTCTTCCAGGGTCCTATTGTAGATGGTACCCCTACAGATACAGCTATTTTTAAAGGGAAGTATGTTCCGGGCAAGAAAAATTTACCGATGACTGCATTTTATTTCTTTATAAATGGAGACCCAGTATATAGTGACCCTGACCTTGGCCTATATGAAACTGGTACACTTCAATGGTATAACTTGTTCAGAGGTAGAATTTCTACAAGTGGGGACCCATTTGTTGACCCTACAACAGGTCAGCCAACAAAATTCTGTTTAGCTGGTGACCCAATTACAGGAACAGGTTGGTTAGATGGAATGCTTCATCCACCAGGAGACCGCCGTATTGGTTCTGTATCTGGTCCATTTGAAATGGCTTATGGTGATACTCAAGAAGTTGTAGTCGCAGAAATTGCTGCAGGTGCTGTGCCAGGAATTGATAGATTACAAGCAGTAAAACTTTTAAAAGATTACGATAAAGCAGCTCAAATAGCTTATGATAGATTGTTCCAGTTGCCAAGAGCACCGGAACAACCAAAAGTCGTTGTAGGAGAACTCGATAAAGAAATAATACTTTCATGGGGAAGTGATGTTGAAGCTGTTAATAAAACTGAAAGTTATGATAATTTTGGTTATAAGTTCGAGGGTTATAATGTTTATCAGTTACCTTCTCCTTCTGCGCAACTTTCTCAAGCTGTTAGGTTGGCAACTTTTGATATTGTAAATGATATAAAGAAAATTACAGATTTAGAATTTGATCCAACAGCTGGTATACCTGTTGAAAAGGTTTTAGCATTTGGTAATGATACTGGTATTAAAAGATTCATTAGTATAAAGACTGATGCATTAAAAGGTAATTTACCCCTGAATAATGGTAGTAAGTATTATTTTGCAGTCACTTCTTACGCATATAATCCTGAACCACCATTTGGACCTAAAGTACTTGAAAATGCTTTGCAGGTTATTACTGTTACACCACAAACACCAAAACCAGGTGTAAGATACGAAGCATCTTTAGGTAAAGAAATTGTTGCTACACATAAATCAGGTTTCAGTGATGGTAAAGTTACTGCATATGTTGTCGATCCGACGAAAGTAACAGGTCATAAATATGAAGTTAGCTTTGCTGCAGATGGATGGATTTTGAAAGATTTAACAACATCAACCACCTTATTAACCAAACAAACCAATCAAAATGCTGATGAATTGTCACCAATGGTTGATGGTATGCTTATTAAAGTTGCAGGTGCACCTAATGATTTCAAAGATTTCCTTGTAACAGCAAATGCAAGTGGTCCACTTAATCCACCAGAATATGGCGCCTTTGCATTTAATAATAGTGGTTTTCCGCATCCAACTACAGGCGATAGACCAACTGCGAGACAACAAGTACGCGGTGGAATGTGGGGAATTCACACAGGAAATATTGACGATGCAAGTTTTGACTATGAGTTTTTCGTAAATAGAGTAACTCAAAATGGTGCTCGTTGGCCAAGAATAATTCCAAATGACTTCGAAATTAGATTTAAACCAGGTAAAGCATTCTTATATCCTGGAAGTGATTATGGTGGTCATGGAAAATTAGTTGATGTTCCATTCCAGCTCTGGAATGTTGGAACTAAAGCTGATGCAAGTGATGATGTTCGTTATTTCCCATATATACTTGACGAAAATGAAGATGGAGTTTTTGATTTATCTGGTGTTGACCATCCAATATCTGGTGGTGATAATGATCCCGAGACTGACTGGATTTACTGGGTAATTCCAAAAGATATGACTCCCGGAGAAAGTGGTTACAATGCAATAGTAAATAAGATTCAGACAGAAGGGGAAGATAATCATCAATATTTAGATCCGACAATAATGAGTGGTGATGCAATCCGTCGTATGGTATTGGTCAACTGGAATGGTGGAAGTGTTTCAGCTGCAGATTGGCCAAATAATGTTAATAGCCCAATGCCAGAAGAAGGAACAGTATTTAAGATTATCACAACAAAACCAAATCAGCCTGGTTCAGATGTATTTGAATTTACAGCTCCTTCAGTTATTGTAAGTAATGATCTTGCTAAGGAAGATATTGAACAAATTAATGTTTTCCCAAATCCATATTATGGTGTTAATCCTCAAGAAATTAATAAGTATCAACGATTTGTTACTTTTACTCACTTGCCGCAAAAAGCAACAATCAGAATATTTAACTTAGCAGGTCAGCTCGTAAGAACAATAAGAAAAGATTCTCCTGAACAATTCCAGAGATGGGACCTCAACAATGAAAATAGTTTACCTGTTGCAAGCGGTATTTATATCGTTCATGTTGATATGCCAGATTTGGGAAAAACAAAGATTCTTAAAGTAGCTATCATCCAAGAACAACAAGTTCTTGATAGATTCTAAAAAATTGAAGGAGACTGAAAAATGAAAAAAATAAATTTAATTGCAATAATACTATTACTTACCGTAAGCAGTCTATTTGCAGGTGGCGGCAGTCGTAATGGTACTGCAGGGGCTACCGAATTGTTAGTGCCAGTAGGCGCACGCGGTATTTCGATGGCTAATTCTACTCTTGTTGGAGCTACCGGTGTCGAAGCTTTGTATTGGAACCCTGCTAATCTTGTGCGTGGTGAATTCAATACAAATGTTCTCTTTTCACATATGAATTATATTGCAGATATTAGTGTTGATTATGGCGCAGTTTCTACTAATATCGAAGGATTTGGTGCTTTAGGTTTTACAATTAAATCAATTGGTATCGGTGATATCCCAGTTACAACTGTTGTTAATCCTGAAGGTACAGGTCAAACTTTCAGACCATCATTCATCACTGTTGGAATGACTTATTCCAGAATGTTAAGTGATAGAATTTCTGTAGGTGTAACTGCAAATATTATCTCTGAAAGAATTGAACTTGTATCTTCAACCGGTATTGCATTTAATATGGGTATAGCTTATAAGAATCTTGCTAATGTTGATGGACTAAGCTTTGCAGTTGTATTGAAAAACATTGGACCTCAAATGAAATATGACGGCAGCGGTCTCAATGTAAAAGCAATTTCAACTGACCTTGCAAGACCAACTCAATATTATAAGATTGATGCTGCCTCATTTGAATTGCCTTCGACACTTGAACTTGGTCTGGGATACAACTTCCAGTTCAGTGAATCAAATGCATTAATGATTAATGGTGTGTTCCAGAACAGCAATTTTTACGGTGATGAATACAGATTTGGTGCTGAATATGGATACAACAATACCTTCTTCGTTCGTGGCGGTTATATGTTTATGCCAGAACTTGACAGCGACAGCAATGTATTCGGTCTGACAGCAGGTTTTGGTATAAATTATAACTTAGGTGGAATAGGTGTAAAATTGGATTATGCATATCGTCAGGCTAAATTTTTCGATGCAAATCATGTATTTACTATCTCGTTAGGTTTGTAATAAACCTATCAGGATTTACGAAGCCCTCTTTAAAGAGGGCTTCTTTTTTTTAAAAAGTTCATAAGAAAATTTTTTTACAATATTACTGAGTGAATATATTTTTAATGATGTTGATTATATTTTCTCAAATCATTAAATATGCTAATAAAAATTTGCCTGAACATAGGAGATGTAATTAATGAAAAGAATTTTATCAGCAGCTTTTATATTTGCTTTATCAATTATTACTATAGCTCAAACAGAATTAAACTTTGAATTTGATTATGCACGATTTAAATATGATACAAGCTCTGTCTACATGGAATTTTATTATGATTTGAATACCAGCAATATGAAAATTAAAAAATCAGATTCAGGATTATTGAAAGAGGCTATTGTTCATATCGAAATGAAAAATGATGATGTAGATACTTTTTTTATTTATAAAGATTGGAAAATAACACATCCTTTAATTGAAGGAACTGAAGAACAGGAAAGAAATTATATTGGTGTTTTAGGTTTTGTAGTGCCAAAAGGAAATTATTCTTTGCTCGTTAAAGCCTATGATAGCAGTAATCCTGCTTATAACAAAGTTATTCGAGAAAAAGTAATTATCAATCCATTTAAGAATGATAAATATTCTGTCAGCGATATCCAGATTGCAACAAATATTAAAAAAGAAGGAGCTGACCCTAATTCTATTTTTTATAAAAATACACTCGAAGTTATTCCCAATCCATCAATGATTTACATGGATAAAATGCCAATTCTGTTTTATTATGCAGAACTTTACAATTTGAAACTTGATGACCCAAATAATGATTTTAAACTTCATAAAATTCTTTTCAATAGTGTAGGAAAGAAAGTTTATGAACAGACAAAAACTGTCAAGCAAAGTGAAAATGCTTTTGTTGATGTTGGAACGATAAACCTATCTAAAATGCCAACAGATTCTTATAATCTTGTTTTAAGTCTTGTAGATAATAAAACAAATCAAGCTTACATTTCTACAAAGAGATTTTATTATTACAATACAAAATTTATAGATACATCTTCTGCAAGAACTTTAGCCAAAGGAATAATGGGAACTGAATTTGCAGTTTTTGATAATGCTGAATGTGATAAAATGTTCTCTCAGATAAAATATATTGCTACTCAAAAAGAAATTGACCAATATAAAAAGCTTGATTCACTAAATGCAAAAAGAGAATTTTTATATAATTTCTGGAAACAAAGAGACCCAGACCCATCCACACCAATTAATGAATTTAAAGAAGATTATATGAAAAGAGTTGAATATGCTAACAGGAATTTTGGAGTATATTCTAAAGAAGGTTATTTAACAGATAGAGGCAGAGTTTATTTAATTTATGGCGAACCTGACCAGAGAGATTTCTATCCAAGTGAACCTAATATGAAACCTTATGAAATTTGGTTCTATAATCAAATTGAAGGTGGTGTCAGCTTTATTTTTGGTGATGTAACAGGATTTGGAAATTATGAACTTTTGCACTCTACAAAAAGAGGTGAAGTGAGAGATGATTATTGGCAGAGAAGATTAACTACTCAATAGCTTATGCTAAACAAAAATAAAATTGAATTTTTCTTCTTTCGTTTATTTAATAAAATTCTTTTAGCATTAGGACTAAACAAATCTCGTAAGTTTGCACGGCTTATCGGCACATTTTTTTATTACTTTATTCCAATTAGAAAGAAAACTGTTCTTAGCAATTTAAGAAATGCTTTCCCAGAAAAATCACAGAAAGAAATCAAAAACATTGCAAAGAAAAATTATCAAAATATTTCAATTACTTTTTGTGAATTAATGCTTTTTCCATCATTAAGTTTAAGTGAAATAAAATCTCAAATTTGGTTCGATAACTTAGAGTTAATTCGAAATAAAATTTCAAATGGCAAAGGATTAATTCTTTTAACTGGACATTTTGGCAACTGGGAAATTTTAATATCTTCAATTGTTGCATATATTAATGCAAAATATCATGTGCTGGTCAAACCTCAGAGAAATGAATATATAACTCAATGGTTGAAAAATACTCGAAGCATTGGCAATACAAATGTAATTGAAGTAGGAGTTTCTGTAAAAGAAATTATTAAAGCATTAAAAGCCGGCGAAGTTGTTTTAATCGCAGGCGACCAGAGAGGTCCTTTTGAAGGAAACAGATTTCAATTTTTTAATCGCCAGACAGCACTTTACACCGGAACAGCATCAATAGCTCTTAAAACTAATTGTAATGTATTGCTTGTAGCAATTGTAAGACAACCTGATTATAAATACAAAGCTTATGTAGAAGAACTAAATTTTGATGAACTTCCTGAGGATAATGAAAAAAAATCAGTTGAACTTACTCAGCGTTATATTTCATTTCTTGAGAAATTTGTTAGGAAAAATCCCGAGCAGTATTTCTGGATGCATAAACTATGGAAATACTAAATTCTAAAGAAAAAATTCTAATAATCCAGACTGCTTTTCCTGGAGATGCAATTCTTACTTTACCAATGATTCAGAAACTAAAAGAAAAATATGCTGAAAGCGTGATAGATGTGTTATGTATTCCTTCAACTAAAGAAATATTTTTGAATTCATCAGCAGTTGATAATGTGATTGTATATGATAAGAAAGGCGGACAAAAATCATTTCGTGATTTATTAATGCTTATAAAAAAAATTCAAAAAAAGAATTATTCAAAAATATATTCACCGCATCGGTCGTTCAGGTCTTCAATTATTGTTTGGCTTTCTAGGTGTAAAGAAACATATGGTTTTGATAATGCCGCATTAAGTTTCATCTATAAACACAAAATTCATTATGATAAAAATAAACATGAAGTTGAAAGAAATCTTAAGCTAATTAAATATGATACCTCAAAAAATAATTGGAGAATATACCCGGAAATAAAATTTACAGAAGAAATTGAAAACAAGGTTGAAAAATTGATTCAATCAATCACTAAAAAAATAATTGCGGTAGCACCTGGTTCAGTGTGGAATACAAAAGTTTATCCAGAAGAATATTACAAATTACTTGTTGATTATCTTATATCTAAAAATTACTATGTCTTTTTTATTGGAGGAAAAGATGACCAAATTCTTTGTGAACGATTAAATAAAAAATTTGGAGAGAATTCTTTTTCACTTGCCGGGAAATTAAGCATTGTTGAAACCATTGCATTTTTAAAAAAGTGTTCTTTATTGATTTGTAATGATAGTGCACCAACGCATATGGCAATGGCTGCGCAAATTCCTGCATTGACAATTTATTGCTCAACTGTTCCTGAATTTGGTTTCTATCCTTATAATTCAATGAGTGATTTTATTTCGTATGATGGACTTAAATGTAAACCCTGTGGTATTCATGGTCATAAAAAATGTCCTATTAATACATTTGATTGTGGATATTTACTTACTCCTGATATGGTAATTGAAAAAGTAAATAACATGTTAAGTGCCAAGAAAAAAAGCATATAAATTCATATATTTGATGCACAATGAATGGATGAAAAATGAAATTTTTCAACTTAGATACAATAAAGAAGATTTTTGTAATTATTACACCAAACATTCCCGATTCAAGCACAAAAACTTATAAGTTCAGTTTTTTTAGAAGCATTGGTTATATTTTAATTTACACATTAATTTCATGGTTGGTATTAATTTTTATTCTTTCTGTTACACCTCTCAAAGATTTTCTTTTTGTTTTAGATAATCAGGAATTAATTGCTCAAAGAAAAAAAATAAATGAACTTCAGGAAAAAGTAAGAATATTAACAAATGAGCTTGAAGATATTTCTTCAACAAATGAAAAAATAAAATACACTCTAAAACTTGCTCACAGAGATTCTTCAGATACATCAAAATCAATTTATGATACATTAAAGAAAAGAATAACAAAGAAAATTAATCTTGGCGGCAACATTTTGCTCGCAGTAAAAGAATTATTTGGAAGATTTCTTTATGAAAATACAAATACAGATTCATTAGTTTTTCTTGCACCAGCTACTGGAATATTAACCAAAGAGTTTAATCCCGAAAGCGGTCATCTTGGTGTAGATTATGGACTTAAGATTGGTTCTCCAGTTTATGCTTCTTTAGGCGGATTAGTGATATTTGCTGATTATACTGTTGATTATGGATATACAATTATTATTCAGCATGATAATGGTTATGTAACAATGTATAAACATTGTTCATCTCTTTTGAAAAAACCTCAAGATTATGTAAGACAGGGAGAATTAATTGCTTTAAGCGGAAATTCTGGTAAAAAAAGCACAGGTCCTCACCTTCATTTTGAAATATGGCATCGAGGTAAACCTGTTAACCCTGAAAAATTAATCATAAAGTAAGGAGGAGCTATGGCATCAAAAAAAGATTCACACGAAGAAGAAGTAAGTATAATCAGCAGTGGAGTAAAAATAGAAGGCAATTTGAGTAGTGAAGGAAATGTTAGAATTGATGGTGTTGTAATTGGAAATCTAACCATTAATGGTAATTTAACAATTGGAGATACTTCAGAAATTTTTGGAGAAATTAAAGCTCGTAATATAACCACAAATGGAAAAGTTGAAGGCAAGATTTATGCTTCAGAAAAATTGAAATTAGAGCCAAAATCAGTAATTAAAGGTGATTTAATTACAAAAACATTAATAATAGAAGAAGGAGCAATTTTTGAAGGGCACAGTTCGATGAATGGTGCTCAAACATCAGCTCAAAAAGAAAATGGCTGAATTAGATAAATATCCAAGTAAATTATCTGAAACTTATAGAAATATCAGTCCTTATCTGGGATTAGGAACTCAACTTGCAGCCACAATTATATTAATGTTTTTTTTAGGCAGATGGCTGGATGATTTATTCAATACGAGTCCTATCTTAATGATTATTTTTTCTTTTGTAGGCTGCTTTGCAGCTGTTTATAATTTTATAAAAACTGTGTTGAACTTAAACAAGAAAAATAAACTTGATAAAACAAATTAAACTTTCAGCTGCAATAATAATTTTTATTAATGCGATAATAATTCTTTTATCTTATTTGAAAATTTTATCAGGTTCTCAGTTTAAATCATTAATTTTTGCATGCATAATTTCGATTATTAATTACATTATTTTTTTGTTTTTATTTCATAAATCAGTTAAGGAAGAAAATAAAAAGTTTATAAAAATAAATTTAGGTGGAATGGCTTTTAGAATTATATTAGTTCTTGCATTAATTTTTCTTACACTCAAATTCTTGAAAGTTGACAAATATGAATTTATATTTGCACTCTTAATATGGTATATTTTGTTGATGATATTCGAAATAAATATAGTTCGATTAGAAAAAACAGTTAAAAACTCTTTAAAGTGAACATGTGGTTTAATAATGCTGCACAAGATACATTGAACGCTGCAAAATCTGGCTCTCAGGATACTGGCTGGATAATGCATCATATTCTTGATTCAAAAGAACTTGATTTGACACCTTTTGGAGTAATTCATCTTCCTGAAATTCATCTATTTGGATTGGATTTATCTATTACAAAACATGTAGTTTTCATGTGGATTGCAGCTCTGATTTTAATTGTTACATTTATTAAGGTATCAAATTCGTATAAGAAGTCGTTAGTCCCAAAAGGAATTACCAACTTCGTAGAAGTGCTTATAATTTTTGTGCGCGATGAGATTGCAAAACCTACGATTGGTCATGGTTATGAAAAATTTTTACCTTATTTGTTAACAGTTTTTTTCTTTATTCTAACCTGTAACTTTTTAGGTTTAGTGCCTTACGCAGCTACATCTACAAGTAATATTGCTGTTACAGCAACACTGGCCACAATTTCATTTTTTGTTATTCAAATTGGCGGAATAATGAAGAACGGATTCTTTGGATATTTCAAAGGTTTGGTTCCACATGGGATACCGTTCTGGCTTGTGCCAATAATGTTTGTTGTCGAGTTGCTTGGATTATTTACAAAGCCATTTGCTCTGGCTATCCGTCTCTTTGCAAATATGACTGCAGGACACATAGTTATTTTAGCTTTACTGGGATTAATATTTATTCTAAGAACATATTTTGTTGTTCCTGTTTCAATTTCATTTGCTCTGTTTATTTATTTACTGGAAATTCTGGTAGCACTTATTCAAGCTTATATATTTACAATGTTGTCATCTTTATTTATTGGGATGGCATATCATCAAGAACATTAATATAAAAAAGGAGGAAATCAATGGAATTCGCTTATTTAGCAGCTGGTTTTGGTGCAGGACTCACAGTAATTGGCGGTGCATTTGGTATCGGTAAATTAGCAAGCTCAGCTATGGATGCAAGTGGCCGTCAACCTGAAGCAGCTGGAGAAATTAGAACTTCTATGATTATTGCTGCAGCATTAATCGAAGGTATTTCTCTTTTTGCATTGGTTATTTGTATTCTTTTAGCTTTGAAATAGTTTATAATTTCTCTTTCACATAAGGGAGTAGGTTTATGGTAATTAGTAATTTATTAATCATTGCATTAAGTAGCAGTGGCGAACATTCAGGTAGCCCGCTTGATGTAAATCCAGGTTTGATTTTGTGGACAGTTGTAACAGTAATTTTTCTGCTCATAATATTATCTAAACTTGCATGGAAACCAATCTTAAAATCCCTTAATGAAAGAGAAAACTTAATCAAAGAATCACTTGAAAAAGCAGAAAATGCAAGAAAAGAAGCAGAGAAATTAATTGCAGAAAATAAAGTAAACCTGCAAAAAGCTGAAGCTGAAGCACAAAAAATAATCGAGCAAAGCAGAGAATACGCTGAAAAATTAAAATTGCAGATACTCGAAGAAAGCAAATCTCAGGCAAGAAGAATGATTGAGGATGCATCGCGAGAAATTGAAAGGAAGAATGCTGAGGCTTTTACTAAATTAAAAGAACAGGTTGCAGATATTGCAATTAATGCTGCTGAAAAAATTCTTAGAGAAAATCTCGATAAAGAAAAACAAACTAAAATAATTGCTAAGTATCTTGATGATCTTTCGAAGAACTAATTATGAGTGTTTACAGAATATCATATCGTTACGCTAATTCTCTTTTTAAGCTTGCAGAAGAAAAAAATATTCTATCTAAAATTGCTGAAGATGCAGAATTGGTCCATTCAACTATAAACAGTTCAAAAGAACTTCGTGCACTGCTTAAAAATCCTGTAATTAAATCCGATAAGAAAAAAGAATTATTATCAAAAATTTTTGAAGGAAAGATTGGCGATGATATGATGAGATTTATTGATTTTGTTATTGATAAGAATAGAGAAAATATATTGATTGACATTATGCAGGAATTTTTAAATCTGAGAGATAATAAAGAAGGTATTCTGCGTGTTCAGGTTATTACTGCTGTTGAGATAGATGATAATTTAAAAAAAGAAATTGAAAAGGTGCTCGAGAATAAAGAGAGAAAGAAAATCAAAAGTAATTATGTGATTAATCCGAATATACTTGGTGGTTATATAATAAGATTTAAAGACACTGTAATTGATGCTTCACTTACTCATCAATTAGAAAGATTAAGAAAAAAGTTTTCAGAAGATTTAAGTATTTCGAACAATTAGGATGAAAATAAAATGGTAGAAATAAGACCCGACGAAGTTTCTGCAATATTAAGAAAACAACTTGCCGGCTTCGATAACGAAGTTGATATTTATGATGTCGGAACAGTTCTTCAAGTTGGAGATGGAATTGCTCGTGTTTATGGATTAACAAAAGTAATGGCAAGTGAACTTGTAGAATTCCCAAATGGTGTGATGGGAATGGTTCTCAACCTTGAAGAAGATAATGTTGGTTGTGTTCTTTTTGGAGAAAGTACTTTAATTAAAGAAGGCGATATTGTTAAAAGGACAAAACGCGTAGCTTCATTTCCTGTTGGAGAAAATTTACTTGGAAGAGTTGTTAATCCTTTAGGGGAACCACTTGATGGCAAGGGGAGTATTCAATTCGAAAAATATTCTCCCATTGAAAGAAAAGCACTCGGTGTAATTCAAAGACAACCTGTTAAGGAACCATTGCAGACAGGAATTACTGCTATAGATGCAATGATTCCTATTGGTCGTGGTCAAAGAGAATTAATTATTGGTGATAGGCAAACTGGTAAAACAGCCATTGCAATTGATACAATTATTAACCAAAAATATACTCATACCGAAGAAGCTAAAAAGTACGGCATAAAACCTGTTTATTGCATTTATGTTGCTGTTGGACAAAAGAATTCTACAGTTGCACAAGTTGTTGCTAAACTCGAAGAATATGGTGCAATGGAATATACAACTGTAATTTCAGCACCAGCATCTTCACCGGCTCCTCTTCAATATATTGCACCTTACTCGGGTGCTACATTGGGAGAATATTTCAGAGATAAAGGTATGCATGCCCTTGTAATCTATGATGACCTTTCAAAACAGGCAGCTGCATATCGTGAACTTTCACTTTTGCTTAGAAGACCTCCTGGAAGAGAGGCTTATCCTGGAGATGTATTTTATTTGCATTCCCGTTTGCTTGAACGTGCTTCAAAATTAAGTGAAGAAGAAGGCGGCGGAAGTTTAACTGCATTGCCAATAATTGAGACTCAGCAAGGTGATGTTTCGGCATATATTCCTACTAATGTTATTTCAATTACAGATGGACAAATTTATCTTGAGCCTAATTTGTTTAATGCAGGTGTTCGCCCTGCTATTAATGTTGGAATCTCAGTTTCACGAGTTGGTGGCAATGCTCAAATTAAAGCAATGAAAAAAGTTGCTGGTTCATTAAAATTAGATTTAGCTCAATATCGTGAACTTGAAGCATTTGCAAAGTTTGGTTCTGACCTTGATAAAGCAACTCAAAGAACACTTGCAAAAGGTGCTCGATTAGTTGAATTATTAAAACAAGACCAGTATTCTCCACTGCCTGTTGAAAAACAAATTGTAAGCGTATTTATTGGAACGAATGATTATCTTGAAACTATAGATGTGAAAGATGTAAAAAGATTTGAAAAAGAATTTCATGAATATGTTGAATTGAAATATCCTGAAATTTATGAAAATATTAGGTCAACAAAAGAATTAAGAGATGACACTGTTCAACTTCTGAAAAAAGCAGCAAGTGAATTTTTAGAAAAATTTAAGAAAAGCTGATAATATTTCTGATGGCAACTTTAAGAGATATAAAAAGAAGAATAATTGGAATAAAAAATACTCAGCAGATAACCAAAGCAATGAAAATGGTTGCTGCTGCAAGATTGCGTCGTGCTCAGGATAATATTATTAATGCTCGACCATATTCACGCAAAATTTCAGAAGTTTTATCTCATCTGCTGAGTATTGAAAAAAATATTAATAACCCATTTTTACAGAATAGAAAAGTTGAGAATCTTGCAATTGTAGTTGTTACTTCTGACAGAGGTTTATGTGGGAGTTTTAATGTAAATGTAATTCGCAAAACAGAAGAATTAATTCATAATGATTATAAAAAAATATATGATAGTGGAAAGGTTCAGTTGTATTGTGTAGGAAAAAAAGGATTTGATTATTTTTCGAAAAGAAATTATCGAATAGCAAATTCCTTCCAAGGAATATTTTCCCACTTAAAATTTGAATTCGCTTCGGGTATAATAAAAGAATTATCACAAAAATTTTTAGATAATGAAATTGATAAAGTTTTGTTAGTTTATAATGAGTTTAAATCTATTATTCAACAAAAAACTGTAATTGAACAGCTGTTGCCTATTCAGCCTTTTTCGCAGAATGAATTAAATCAACTGCAGACAGTAGATTTTATTTATGAACCGAATAAAACAGGGATTATAAATTTTTTGCTGCCAAAACATTTGAATGCTCAAATGTGGAGAACATTGTTAGAATCGTATGCCGCTGAACTTGCTGCAAGAATGACTGCTATGGATATGGCAACAGAAAATGCAAAAGAATTAATTCGTTCATTACAGTTAACTTATAACAAAGTGCGTCAGGCTACGATAACTAAAGAAATAATTGAAATTGTATCCGGAGCGAATGCCCTTAAAGAAGGCTGAAGAATTAACTTTTGAAATGATTTTCCTTTTTATTATCTTTTTTACTGGAATTTATGCTTGAAGATTTAACTGAAAAATTTGAACGAACTTTAAAGAAAATTACTGGTCAAGGTAGATTAACCGAAGATAATATTTCTGATACTCTTCGGGAAATTAGACGTGTTCTTTTAGATGCTGATGTTAACTATAAAGTAGCAAAACAATTTATAGAAGATGTAAAGGTAAAAGCACTTGGCAAGGAAGTTTTGCTATCTGTAACCCCAGGACAGCTCATTACAAAAATTATTTATGATGAGCTTACAAAACTTTTAGGCGGCACTGGTGCTGAATTAAAATTAAATCCGTCTGGAATTACGGTAATTATGTTAATTGGGTTACAAGGTTGCGGTAAAACTACTTTCAGTGCTAAACTTGCTAAATATCTTAAAGAGAGAAAAAGAAATGTTCTTTTAGTTGCTGCAGATGTTTACCGTCCTGCTGCAATTAATCAATTGAAAATTTTGGGTTCTCAAATAAATGTTCCTGTATTTTCAATTGATGGTAGCAGTGACCCGGTAAAAATAGCATACGAATCACTTGCATTTGCTAAAGATAATAAACTTGATACTGTAATTATTGATACTGCTGGAAGATTGCATGTTGACGAAGAAATGATGCAGGAAGCAGCTGCAATTAAAGAAAAGGTTAATCCAACTGAAACTTTGTTTGTAGTTGATTCAATGACAGGACAGGATGCTGTAAATTCTGCAAAAGCTTTTCATGAAAAAGTTGATTTTGATGGTATTGTTGTTACAAAACTGGATGGTGATGCAAGAGGAGGTTGTGTTCTATCAATTAAAGCTGTTGTTGATCGGCCGATTAAATTTATCAGTGTTGGAGAAAAACTTGATTCGATTGAAATATTTTATCCAGATAGATTAGCTTCGAGAATACTTGGCAAAGGTGATATAATTACTCTTGTTGAAAAAGCTCAACAGCAGGTAGATGAAAAAGAAGCAGAAGAACTCGAAAGAAAATTATTAGCAAATAAATTTGATTTTGATGATTTCTTAAAGCAGATTAAAATGATTAAAAAGATGGGTTCTTTGAAATCACTTTTATCAATGATTCCTGGAATAGGCTCTGCATTAAAAAATGCTGAGGTTGATGATAAACAATTGATAAAAGTAGAATCAATTATTCAATCTATGACAAAAGAAGAAAGAAAAAATCCTAAAATATTGAATGGCAGCAGAAGAAAAAGAATTGCAAGAGGAAGTGGTAATTCAATACAAGATGTAAATAGATTGATAAAACAATTTAACCAGATGCAGCAGATGATAAAAATGTTGAATTCAAAATCTGGTAAAACAGGAATAATGAATTTGAAAAATTTTAGAATGAATTAAAAAATTATTATAAATAAAGGAGGAATAAATAAATTGGCAGTAAAGTTAAGACTGAAACGAATGGGAAAGAAAAAACAGCCAGTCTATAAAGTTGTGGCTGCTGACGCACGTTCACCAAGAGATGGTAAATTTATCGAAGCAATTGGATTATATAATCCTAAAACAGAACCGGCTACAGTTGAAATCAAAGAAGACAGAGCATTATATTGGCTTAATGTTGGTGCTCAACCTACAGAAACAGTAAGAAGTCTTCTTTCTCAAAAAGGAATTTTGTTAAAACGAGATTTGATGAAACGCGGCTTTTCTGAAGAAGAAATTGCAAAAAGATTAGAAGAATGGACAAAATTAAAAGAAGCAAAATTAGCAGCTGCTCTTAAAAAAGCTGAAAAATCAAAATCTAAAAAGCAGTCAGAAGCAAAAGCTGATACAATAGAAGATTCTAACAGTGCAGCGGAAGTAAAGGGTACTGCTTCCGGAGAAGCATAAATTAGCTTGCACTTTTAATTAGGTACCCTTATTCACTTAATGATAGGTACTCTCATGAAGGAATTTATTGAATTTATCGCAAAACACCTTGTTGACAATCCGGGTAGCGTTTCTATTGATGAAGCACGACCCGATGACAAAACTATCGAACTTACTTTAAAAGTAGGTGCAGAAGATGTTGGAAAAGTAATTGGGAAACAAGGCAAAACTGCTCAAGCTATGAGAACTTTGCTTACAGCAATTGCAGCGAAGGAAGGAAAACGAGCAATTCTAAAAATACTGGATTAAATAATTTGTTAAGTGAACGACTTAATTTTAATCGCTGTAGTAAAGTCCGTAGTAAATAATGAGGGGTTTGTTGCGGTAGATTCCTATTCCGATTTTAATGAGAGATTCTTTGTATTGAAGAATATTTTTATTGAGTTTTTTGGAAACTCGAAAGAGTTCTTTGTCGAAAAAACAGAAATTATTGACGGCAATATAGCTCTTAAAATCAAAGGCTTTGATAATGCAAAAGATGCTGCACTGTTAATTGGCAAAAAAATTTATGTCGATTCACAAAATGCAGTTAAACTAAACAAAGATACTTATTTTATTCATGACCTGATTGATAGTGAAGTTTACAGAAATGGAAAACTTCTTGGATACCTAAAAGATGTATATGTTCTTAAATCTAATGATGTTTATGTGATTAAAGATTTACAAGGTAAAGAAATTCTTTTACCTGCAGTTAAAGATTACATAAAAAACTTTGACCCCAAAAAGAAAAGATTAGAATTAGTAGAAGACTGCGATTTGCTTTATGATGATGAGAATTGATGTAATTTCTGCTGTGCCTGATTCTTTAATCAGTCCTTTGAATACAAGCATAATTAAACGAGCACAGGAGAAAAAAAAAGTTGAAATATATGTGCATAATCTTCGTGATTATGCTTACGATAAACATAAACAGATTGATGATAAACCTTTTGGCGGTGGACCGGGAATGCTTCTTAAACCCGAGCCGTTCTTTGAATGTATTGAAAAACTTTTGAG